>ERZ773035.1959-NODE-1959-length-13965-cov-36.152193_pt1 | contig 13965 bp, 9 predicted proteins | sample MGYA00511487_ERZ773035 | MGnify/ENA primary metagenome ERZ773035 (study PRJEB29015, sample SAMEA2737985) | human oral metagenome | biome: human oral; feature: human-associated habitat; material: dental | place: China | collected 2024 ...
CGTGGTTCGGGGCCGCCCGCCGCGGGAAGACGGCGGTGCTCACCGACGGCGGCGCCTGGCTCCCGTCGGTGCCCGCCGCGGTGCGCGCAGGGGTGCGCAGCGTGCCCATCGCCGCGGGTCACGACTGCGACGACCTCACCTGGTTGGCGCGCAGGATCGCGGCCGGAGAGCTCGTGCCCGTCGTCGGACGGCGCTACGGAGTGGCTGAGGTCGGGCGCGCGCACGCCGAGCTCGGCTCGGGCGGAACGTGCGGGGCCCGGATCATCGATCACCGGGACGTGCCGGCGCTCTGAGTGACGTGCAGGCGTGCGGGGCCGAGGAGCCGAGTGCCGAGCCGGACGCGGTCAGACCACCAGCGGCGCCAGGAGGAATCCGAGTACGACGCACACGACGATCGAGACCGTTCCCGGCAGGACGAAGGGGTGGGCGAAGACGTTGCCGCCCACGCGCGTGGAGCCGGTGTCGTCCATCTCCATGGCCGCGACCGTCGTCGGGTAGTTCGGCAGGAGGTAGTAGTTGGCGACGGCGGGGTAGCTGGCCAGCAGCGCCACGGCGGGCAGGCCGAGGCTCACCATGAGGGGCATGAAGGCCTTGGTGGTGGCGGCGTGGGAGAACATGAGCGGCGCGGCGAAGTAGAAGAAGACGGCGGCCAGCCAGGGCAGTGCCTGGAGCGGTCCGGAGAGCGCAGCCGAGATGGTCTCCTCGTAGTGCTCGACGAAGGCGTTGCCGAGCCAGGCCAGGCCCATGACGCAGATGGTCGCCGTCATGCCGGCCCGGAAGGTGTCCTGGCTCGCGATCGACGCCGTGGGCTTGCGCGCCATGAGGCAGATGACGGCGGCGGTGGTCAGCATGATCGTCATAATGGCCAGTGTCGAGCTCATCGGCGGGTTGGAGATGATCCCGACCTCCTGGGAGGTCACCGTCGCGTAGGCGACGACCAGGACGAGGGCGGCGAGGAAGATCAGCAGGCTCGGCACCGCGCTGCGAGCGGGCCGGTAGTCGTCCGCGACCGCGGCGCTCGGCCTGACCAGGCCCTTGTCCAGACGCTCCCGGTAGACCGGGTCGTCCTTGAGGTCGGATCCCTGGCGCGCGGCGACGACGGCGCCGACCGCCAGGCCGATGAAGGTCGTGGGAATGACGACGGCGAGGCAGGCCAGGTAGCCAACGCCCAGGGGTTCGAGGGCGATGACGAGGGCGACCATGGCCGCTGAGATGGGCGAGGCCGCGACTCCCACCTGCGAGGCGACGACCGCGATGGACAGCGGACGGGAGGGGCGGATCCCGTGCTCCTTCGACACGTCGACGATGACGGGGATGACCGAGTAGGCGGTGTGCCCGGTACCGCACATGACGGACATGAGGAAGGTGACGAAGGGCGCCAGGAAGACGATCTGCCGGGGGTGCCTGCGCAGCAGCAGCTCGGTGAGGTGGACGAGGTGATCCATGGAGCCGGCCACCTGGAGCGCGGCGACGGTGCAGATGACGGACATGATGATGCCGATGACATCCCAGGGCACGTGCTCGCTCGATGTGGGCACGCCGGTGGCGGCCAGGACGATGACGCCGGCCGCTCCGGCCAGGCCGATGCCGATGCCGCCGAGCCGGGCACCGACGACGATGAACAGTAGGACGACGAGTAGGTGGAACCAGATCATGGACACTCTCCCTCCGCTCAGCGGGGAGGCAGCTGTTGCCCCGCTGATCGTGCGCCGCCCTCGCGCCAGGGCGTCTGGAGCCGCTGGACCTGCGAAACAGGGTCGCAGAATGGTGACGCAAGACTCATTTTATAAGGCGTTTCGTCATCTTGCTGGTTTTTGACGCAGAAACCGACCCGTTCAAACGGGACCGGGACAAACAGGGCCGTGAGCCGCCGGGCGGGGGCGTCGTAAGTGCCGCGGGCCCATAAGGTAGCGGACCCATAAGGTAGAGGCGTGCCATGCGGCGCGGAGCCTACGGGAAGGCGATTCAATGAGAGCGGGCACCAGTCTGGTCGACCTGGGAAAGTACAACGAGAACGTTGTCATCCACGCCTTCCGCCGCCTGGGCGCCTCCAGCCAGCGGGAGGTCGCTGCCTCGACGGGGCTGTCGGTGCAGGCGGTGTCCGCGATCGTCCGCAGCCTCCAGAAACAGGGTCTTCTGACCGAGGTCGGCACCAGGGTCAACGGGCGAGGGCGCCCGCGCATCCTCCTCGACATCGTCGGCTCGGCGCGCATCGCCATCGGGGTGCACATCGATCCCTCCCTGACCACCGCCGTCGCGCTGGACCTCAACGGCGAGGTCGCGGCATCGGCCTCATCGACCGACGTCGACTCCGAGAACCCGGGCTCGGCGATGGCGAAGGTCGCCGCAATGGTGCAACGACTCGTCCGGGACGGCTCCATTGACGAGCAGCGGCTGGTCGGCGCCTGCCTGGCGCTGCCGGGGCCCGTGGATCCGGCGACCGGCGCCCCGGGCAGCGCCGTCTGGCTCCCCGGCTGGGCCAGGGTGCCGCTGGGCGAGATCCTGGGCGAGCACCTGCGGATGCCCGTCCCGGTGGTCAAGGACACGCTGGCGGCCGTGATCGGGGAGAACTGGGTCCGCGGCGGCGAGTCGCTGGACTCGACAATGGTGTTCGTCTACATCGGGACCGGGACCGGGCTCGGGCTGTCCGTCAACGGTGAGCCGGTGCGCGGGTTCTCGGGCAACAGCGGCGAGGTCGGCGCAATGATGACGGCGCTCGGATCGAACGGCCCCGGTGAGCCCCCGGGCATGGCCAACGACCCGGCCGTCCTCGTCGAGCGCGCCCACATCCTGGGGATCCAGCCCGACGCCCTTCCCTCGCGGTCGGACTTCGTCGCCGTGGAGCACCGTCTCGCGGACCTGTGCTCCCTGGCCGCTCACGGCGACGAGCGCGCGGACCGGCTCCTGAGCGCCGCGGCGGGCCGGATCGCCGAGCTGGTCATGATGGCGACCGAGTTCCTCGACGCCGACATGGTGGTATTCGGCGGTCCTTACTGGCGCCTGCTCGAGCCGTGGTACGCGCCTGCCGTCAGGCGTGCGGTCAAGCGCCCCTCCGCCAGAGGGCCGCACCCCGTGGCGGTGCTCTCCACGGCGATGGGCGACGACGTCGGCGCCGTTGGAGCCGCCTCGGTCGTCCACGACGACCTCTTCGTACCGCGCGCGCCGCACTCGGCCGGCCACTGAGCCGGAGCCCCGACCCGGTCCGGACCGGGATCGCAGACCACGAGGACCCGGGGCGAGGTGTTGACATGATTTAATCCATACTTCAGACTAATACATGACGGCGCTCCGAGGACGCAGCGCCTCGCGCTCACGGGAGAGCCATGTGCACTGCTGCCAACGATCCCCGGGCCGTACCGCCCCTCCCGCCCCGCTGCAACCGCAACGCGGCGCCCGTGGCAGGCCTGTGCCATCGGGGGCCGCGTCCGGCCTCGACTCTCAAGCCGTACAGAGCCGGGGCCCGTCCCGCACCGCGCCCACTCGGGTCCTGCACGCCGTGCCGCACCACGGCGGAATAAACCACATGCCACGGAGGTAATGATGAGGACACCATCCATCACACGACGCAGCGCGATCACGGGCGCGGCACTGGCGTCGGCGACGCTCCTGCTGGGGGCGTGCGGCTCGGGGAAGCGTTCCGGCTCGGACCCGGGGACGCTGACCATCATGACCAACGCCATCGCCGGCGGGAAGAACGCGGCCGAGGCCACGTGGATCGAGGAGTGGGTCATCCCGGGATTCAAGGAGGCCCAGCAGAACGCCGGGAACGACGTCGACGTCGTCTTCGAGGCCCAGGGCGTCGACGACAAGGACTACAAGACGAAGGCGGCTCTCGACTTCCAGTCGGGCAAGGGGGCCGACATCGTCGCCCTGGACGGCATCTGGATCGGGGAGTTCGCCCAGGCCGGGTACATCAAGCCCCTCGACGACGTCGCCGGGGAGGCGGCGTCCTCCTGGGACGGGTGGGCGCAGGTCCCCGAGACCATCCAGAAGGCCGCCTCCTTCGACGGCAAGCGCTTCGGCGTGCCGCAGGGCGCAGACGGACGGGTGATCTACTACAACAAGAGCATCTTCTCCAGGGCCGGGCTCCCCGCCGCGTGGCAGCCGACGTCGTGGGAGGACATCCTCAGCGCGGCCCGCACCATCAAGGACAAGGCCGACGGCGTCGTCCCCGTGCAGCTCAACGCGGGCACCGCCATGACCGAGGCCTCCACCATGCAGGGCTTCCTGCCCATGCTCATGGGCACCGGACAGCCCCTGTGGTCCGACGGCGCCTGGGCCGGTGACACCCAGGGCATGAGGAAGGTCCTCGACCTCTACAAGACGATCTACGTCGACGAGGCGCTCGGGGACCCGGTCCTCCAGCAGGAGGCGTCCGGGCGCGACACCTCCTTCCAGGAGTTCGCAGCCGGCCGCATCGCCATGCTCTTCGAGGGCGACTACTTCTGGCGCTCGGTGATCAACCCGGCCGAGGGGGTGGGAACCGCCCCGATGACGGACCGGGACACCGCGGTCGGCTACGCGAAGATCCCCGCCGTGAAGCCCGGTGCGGGCGTCAACGGGCAGGACTTCGTCTCCATGTCCGGCGGCACCGCCAGGGTGCTCAACCCGGGCTCGGCGAACCCGGGGCTCGCGTGGGAGCTGCTCGCCTTCATGAGCTCCGCCGAGGCCTTCGAGGCCCGCGCGGCCGGCACCCTGTCGATCTCACCGCGCAACGACGTCAACGCGAAGCTGCTCGCCTCCGACCCGATGCTCTCCTTCGTGTCCGAGCAGGTCCTGCCCATCACGTCCTACCGGCCCGGCCTGGCCGAGTACCCGGAGGTGTCCTCCCTCCTGCAGCAGGCGACCCTCGACGTCGTCATGGGCACCGCCGTCGATGACGCCGTGAAGACCTACGTGGCGGGCCTGCAGGGGATTGTCGGCCCCGACGCGGTCAGGAGCGGGAGCTGATCCGCGGTGGCCTCCACAACGACCGCGGCTGCGGGCGCGCCGAGGCGGGCCCGCAGCCGCGCCGAGGACGTCGCCGGCCTGGGCAGCGTGCGGGCGCTGCTCTTCGTGGCCCCGGCTCTGACCGTCATCGCGCTCTTCCTCCTCTTCCCGGCGGTGTGGACGATCTACCTGGGGCTGACCAGCTACAGGCTGACCGGCCTGGCCGCCTCCAGCACCGACTTCGTGGGGGTCGGCAACTACCTGGCGACCCTGCGCGATCCCGCCTTCTGGAGCTCCCTGCGCCTGACGGTGCTGTTCGTGGCCCTGTCGGGAGTCGTCGGGCAGTCCGTCATGGGCTTCGCCCTGGCGTGGTCGACCCGGCGCATCGCCGGGTGGGCGCGCGCCCTCCTGGAGTCGGTGGTGCTCGCGGCATGGGTGATTCCCGGCTCGGTCGTCTCCTTCCTGTGGATCGCCCTGCTCGACCGGCGCGGGGGAACGCTCAACGCGCTGCTCCACCTTCCGGGCAAGGCGTGGCTCATCGAGCACCCGCTGGCGGTCATCATCGTCTTCAACATCTGGTGCGGCACCGCCTTCTCCATGCAGCTGTTCTCCTCGGCCCTGTCCGCGGTGCCTCCCTCGCAGCTGGAGAGCGCGCGCATGGCCGGCGCCTCCGGGTGGCAGCAGCTGCGCGACGTCGTCCTGCCCACGATCAGGGGCCACGTCCTGACCAACACCCTGATGATCACGCTGTGGACCTTCAACACGTTCACCCCCTACCTGCTCACCGCCGGCGGGCCGGGGCACCGCACGGAGATCATGTCGGTGTACATCTACAAGACGGCGATCCCCGGCGGCCAGCTGGGCCGCGGGGCGGCGCTGTCCGTGCTCATGCTCGTCATCAACCTGGTCATCGCCCTGGCCTACATGAGGGTCGGAAGGAGCCGACGATGAGCTCATCCGCACCCCGCCGCGGCCCCGCGGGCACACTGGCGGGCGCGCTGCGCAGGACCGCCGGGCGAATCGTCTTCGCCGTCACGGTCGCCGTGATCGGGGTCGTCTTCGCCCTTCCCCTGGCGTGGCTGCTGGTCGCCCCCTTCGACGCGAGCCCGACCATGTCGGTGAAGTGGCCGCGCTGGACGCTGTCGAGCTTCCGCCGCCTGATGGACAGCCCCTACGCCCTCGGGTCGATCGTCAACTCCCTGGTCATCGCCCTGGGCACGATGGCGGTCGTCATCGCCCTGGGCACGCTCGCCTCCTACGCGCTCTCCCGCGTGCGCGTCCCCGGGCGCGACGCGATCCTGTACGCCATGCTCCTGCTGTCCTCGATCGTGACGGGAACCGCGGCCATGGTGCCCACCTTCCAGCTGATGAACCTCATCGGCCTGATCAACACCCACACCGGGGTGATCCTGGTACTGGCCGGGGGCCTGCTGCCCACGGTGGTGTTCATCCTCAAGGACTTCATGGACTCGGTCCCCAGGTCCTATGAGGAGTCCGCCCGCCTGTACGGCGCAGGGCCGGGCAGGATCCTCGCCGACGTCGTCGTCCCCGTGGCCCGTCCCGGGATCGCCTTCGTGGCGATCTGGTCGGTCGTCCAGGTCTGGGGCAACTTCCTCGTCCCCTACCTGCTGCTGCGCGACCCGGCCGGCCAGCCCGCGGCGGTCCTCATGTACACCTTCTACACCGAGTCCGGGCAGGCCGATCTCAGGCTGATCTCGGTGTTCGCCCTCATCTTCGCCCTGCCCGTCCTCGTCATCTACTTCGTCGTCAACAGGAAGTTCGGCTTCCGCTTCTATGGAGGTATCAAGTCATGACCGCCACGATCGTCATGGAGGGCCTCGTGAAGCAGTACCCCAACGGGGTGCGCGGAGTCGACGGGGTGGACCTGTCCATCGCCGAGGGCGAGTTCTTCGCGCTGCTGGGCCCCTCGGGCTGCGGCAAGACGACGCTCCTGAGGTCCATCGCCGGCCTGGAGAGCATCACCGAGGGAACCCTTCATATCGGCGGGGTCGACATGACCGGCGCCGAGCCCGGACAGCGGGGCGTGGCCATGGTGTTCCAGGACTACGCCCTCTTCCCCCACATGAACGTGTCGGACAATATCGCCTACCCGCTGCGCGTGCGCGGGGTCGCCAAGGCCAGGCGCCGACGGGCCGCCGCCGACACGGCGGGCAGGCTCTCCCTGGCCGAGCTGCTGGAGCGCAAGCCGGGTCAGCTCTCCGGCGGGCAGCAGCAGCGCGTCGCCCTCGCCCGGGCCATCACCACCAAGCCCGACGTGCTTCTTCTCGACGAGCCCCTGTCCAACCTGGACGCCCGGCTGCGCCTGGAGGCGCGCACCTTCCTCAAGGATCTGCAGCGCAGCCTCGGCGTCACCTCGGTCTTCGTCACCCACGACCAGGCGGAGGCCCTCGCGCTCGCCGACCGCATCGCCGTCATGCGGGACGGCAGGATCCAGCAGGTCGGCACTCCCCGGGAGATCTTCCACCGGCCCGCCAACGAGTTCGTCGCCTCCTTCATCGGATCGCACCCGATGAACCTCAACCGCGGTGTCATCCGTGAGGGGACAATCGAGTCCATGGAGACCCGCATCCCCCTCCCCGAGAGCACGAGACGCGAGCTGCCCGACGGGATGAGGGTGACCTGGGGCGTGCGACCCGAGTACGTCGAGTGGTCCGCCGACGCCACCGCGCACGCGGTGGGCGGCCAGGTGCACGCGGTGGAGAACCTCGGGGCCCAGAACCTGCTCACCATGCGCTCCGGGGAGAGCCGCCTGCAGGCCGTCGTCGGCGAGGACGCGCTCCCCGAGCGGGGCCGACGGTGCTGGTTCACCTTCCCGAGAAGCAGGACCCTGGTGTTCGAGGCGGACAGCGGCGAGCTCATTGCGGGAGGGCACCGGTGAGGACGACCGAGGAGAACGCCTCTACCGCCATGTGGATCATCCCCCACACCCACTGGGACCGGGAGTGGTACGAGCCCCACGACGTGTTCCGCGCCAGGCTGGTGAGGATGATCGACGGCCTGCTGGACCTCCTGGAGCGCGAGGGGGCGTACCGCTTCACCCTGGACGGGCAGGCGGCCGCGTTCGAGGACTATCTCGCCATCCGCCCGGAGAACGCCGAGCGGCTGCGCGCGGCGGTCGCCCGCGGGCAGCTGGCGGTCGGCCCCTTCCTGATCCTCCTGGACGAGTTCTGCTGCGACGGGGAGACCGTCGTGCGCAACCTCGAGCTGGGCATCCGATCCTGCCGCGCCGTGGGGACGGAGATGCGGGTCGGCTACCTGCCGGACATGTTCGGCCACGCCGCCCAGATGCCGCAGGTGCTGCGGGGCTTCGGCCTCGCCGATGCCGCGCTGTGGCGCGGCGTGCCGGCCGGGGTGGACCGCGACGCCTTCCGCTGGCGCGCCCTGGACGGCTCCGAGGTCCGCGTGGAGTACCTGTGGGACGGCTACGGGTCCGCCCTGAAGCTCCTGGATCCTCCGGAGAAGCTCGACCGGCTCGTGTCGGACTACCTGGAGGCCAACGCCGGGCGGCTGCGCGGCCGGCCGCCCGCGGGCATGTACGGGACGGACCACATGTTCCCGCGGGAGGACCTGGTCGACCTCGTTCGCGCCCACAACGCCCGCCGCCCCGGGGCGCGGCTGACGGTGGCCACGCTGGGCGAGGTCGTGGCCTCGCGCGCGCACGACCGGGCGAGCCTGGAGGCGCTCCCCCTGGTCGTCGGCGAGATGCGCTCCCACGCGCTGGGCAACATCCTGCCGGGGGTCCTGTCCATCAGGACGAACATCAAGGCGGCGATGGCGGGCGCCGAGCGCGCCCTGGCCACCGCCGAGCGCCTCGACGCCGTCGTCGGGAGCCCCTCCCGACGGGCCCTGCTCGAACGGGGCTGGAGGCTGGTCGTGGAGTCCTCGGCGCACGACTCGGTGACCGGCTGCGGCGTCGATGCGACGGCGGAGGAGGTCGAGACGCGCCTGCACGTCGCCGCCCACACGGCCAGGGGCGCCATCGACATCGCCCTGCCGCGCCTGACGGCGACGGCCCGGGAGGGCGAGCTCGTGGCCTTCAACCAGTCGGGGTGGGCGCGCCGCGTCCAGGGCGAGACCGTGCTCGACGGCGCGCCCGACGCCCTGCCCGGCGGCGTCCAGCTCCTCGAGGAGCTCCCCACCGTCATCGGGGACGAGTGGATGCCCGCCTCGGTCGTACGGCGGGTCCTGCGCAGGATCCACGGCCAGGAGCTCTTCGGCGGGCGCATCCGCGGGTGGTCCTTCCCCAAGGCCGCCGAGCTCGTGTTCGAGGTCGGCCGGGTCAGCGGCGAGGACTTCGACCTCGACGACTTCACCGGGGAGCTCGACCGCCGGCTGGCCGACGCCGATCCGCAGCGGCCCTGGCACGTCCGGACCCTGGTCGCCCCCTCGTGCAGGGTGCTGGTCGCCGGGCGGGCGGAGGGCACCGCGGCAACGGTGCTGGGCACCAGCGGAGGCGCCGTCGACCATCCGGTCCGCGTGAGCGGGCAGAGCGCGTCCAACGGCCTGGTCCGCTTCGACATCGACGACGACGGCCTGGTGCACATCGAGGACGTTCCCAGCGGCCGCGCCATCGACCGCGCCCTTGCCGTCGTCGACGAGGGCGACCGGGGGGACTCCTACAACTTCGGGCCCGTCGGCTCCGGGGCGGTCACTGCGCCGGTGAGCACGCGGGTGGTGGTCGAGGAGCGCGGGCCGCTGCGGGCGCGCGTCCTCGTCCGGCGTACCTACCGCCTGCCGGAGGGGCTGGGCGTCCTTCGCTCGGCCCGCTCCGAGGCCACGCGCGACCAGGTGGTCGACCTGCGCCTGGAGGTCCGGGAGGGCGAGCGCTTCGTACGCGTGCGCGCGTCCCTGGCCAACGAGGTCGGCAACCACCGGCTCAGGCTCCACGTACCCACCCTCGCACGGGATCTCGACGGCTCGGTGTCCGCGGGACAGTACGGCACAACCCGGCGCGGGCGCACCGGCGAGGGCGGGTGGGGGGAGTATCCCCTGCCGACCTTCCCCGCCACGCGCTTCGTCCACGCCGGCGGGGTGGCGGTCCACACCGACCGGCTCATGGAGTACGAGGTCGTCACTCCTCCGGGCCCGGGCCCCACGGAGTCGGACGGCGCGGGGCGGCCCGATGAGATCGCCCTGACGCTGCTGCGCGCCGTCGACCTGATGAGCGTCAACGTGCACCCGCTGCGCGATGAGCCCGCCGGGTCCGAGTGCCCCGTGCCGGGCGCCCAGTACCTGGGGACGAGGGTCGAGACCGACCTCGCCGTCGACCTGTCGTGCCCGGCGTGGGACGACTCTGAGATCGTCCGGCACTCCGACACCTTCCGTTTCGAGCCCGTCGTCGCGCACGGCACTGCGCGGGACGGGGAGGGGGCAGCGGAGGCGATCGAGCCCGTGGCGACCACCTGCGGGCGCGTCGCGCTGGAGTCCCTGCGCCGCCTCGACGACGGCGCTCTGGAGGCCCGTTTCGTCAACTACCACCACCATGCCGAGCCGCTGCGGGCCCGGATGGCGGGAGAGTGGGACAGGACGGACCTGACGGGGGCGGTTCTTCAGGAGAGGATCGACCCGTGGGACCTGCCCGTCCCGGCGTCGTCGATCCTCACCCTGCGCCGCCCCGGGGCGGCGGCCCCGAACAACATCCCGAAGGACGCTCCGACGGGCAAGGAGGACCAATGACAGTTCTGCGGCGCATGACCGCGCACCTGGGTCTGGTCGACCAGGCCCAGGACCGCTACCCCCGTCTCCCCTTCGAGGTGCCGGCCGGCGTCGAGTCCATCGGGGTGACCATGGATGTCGCGGAGCCGGACCCGGCCGGCGGGGGCGCCGTGATCGACCTGGGCCTGCTGGGCCCCGACGGCCTGCGCGGCTGGTCCGGAGGGGCGAGGACCTCCTACGTGGTCGAGCAAGACGACGCCACTCCCGGCTACCGCCCGGGCCTGGAGGAGGGGGCCTGGGCGGTGCTCCTGGGTCTGCACCAGGTGCCCGCGCAGGGCGTGGACGTCACCGTCACGGTGGTCTCCCCCGCTCCGGGGCACCCGGACCACGGCCCGCGGGAGACCCCCGCCGAGCGCCTTCTGCGGGGCTCCGACCGGGGCCTGCCCGCCCCCAGGGGCCTGACCTGGTACGCGGGCGACCTCCACAACCACAGCCTCCACTCCGACGGGGACCTGTCGCTGTGGGAGCTGGCGAACGAGGGCGTCAGGTCCGGGCTGGACTACCTGGGCTGCACCGACCACAACACCACCAGCCACCACCCCCATCTCGCCTCCGTCTCGCGCCGCCACGGCATCACCCTGGTGCCGGGGCAGGAGATCACCACCCACCGCGGGCACGCCAACGCCTGGGGCGAGATCGGCGTCATCGACTTCCGCGACGACGCCCGGACCTGGGTGGAGGAGGTCGAGCGGCGCGGCGGCCTCATGTCGATCAACCACCCGGTCTCCGACGACTGCTCGTGGCTGCACCCCCTGGAGCGCATGCCGCCCGGGGCGGAGCTCTTCCACGGCACCTGGTACCGGAACCTCACGGACACCTCGGTCCTGGCCTGGGCGGCGATGCTGCCCGGCAGGGTCGTGGTCCTCGGCGGCGGGGACTTCCACAACCGCTCGACTCCCCTGCGCCCGGGAATGCCCACGACATGGGTCGCGGCCGAGGAGTGCAGTCCGGAGGCTCTCCTCGGGGCGATGGCCGCGGGCCGGACCATGGTGACCGCCAGCGCGCGCCGCCTCCACGACGGCGAGGCCCGCCCCGTCCTGCTCGAGGCTCCCGCCCTCGTGCGCCTCGGCGACGTGGACGGGCACGACGAGGACGAGCTCATGGCCGTGGACGCGGTGGGGACCATGCTCGTGGACCGGCTCGGCGGGCGCCTGGTGATCCGGGAGGAGAACCAGGTGGTCCGGGCGCCGGGCGGCCGGGGGCCCTACCGGCTGGAGACCGCCGAGCGGTGGGTCGTCGCCCTGTCCGCCTGAGGCGGGCCTTCCGGCCGTGCCGCCGCGTCGAGGGCCTGCAACGGGTTCGGAAGGTGCGGCGCGTGCCGGGCTCCGGGGGCGAGCGAGCCGCCGGTCCTCACAGGCCCGCGCGGTCGAGCTCGTCGCGCACGGTCGGGCGGTGGCGGTAGGTCTCCCGCAGGTCGTCGACCCAGGCGTTGAAGGCCCTCAGGTGCCGGCCGGCGTGCTGGTCGTCCGCGGTGACGGCGATCTGCCGCATGCGGGAGGCCATGGCGACCGCCCGCTGGGCCGAGGGCCGACCGGTCTTCCGCAGGACCTCCGTGACGCGGTGACGGTACAGGTCGATGGCGTCGTCGGGGCGGGGCTGGGGCTCGGCGTCGGCGAGGGCCTGCCAGGTGCAGTCCGCGCCCCAGCGGTCCGCGGCCGCCCAGGCGCGGTCGACGTCGTCAATGTGCAGGGCGAGGGCGATGACCGTGTCCCCGGTCCGCCAGTCCTGGCTCTCGGCCCACTCAAGGGCGGCCTTCTGCTCCTCCTCCCGGCGGTCGAGCCGCTCGGCTGTGGCGAGGAGGAAGTCGAGGGTCTCCGGCGTCGGGCTGGAACGGAACAGGCTGCGGGCGAGGGCGAGGGCGTCCTCGCTGCGCCCGTCCTCCAGGTAGAGGTCGACGGCGCGAGCGGGGTCGACCTCGTAGGAGGTGCCGGCTGCGGCCCAGTAGCGGAGGTTGGCGCCGATGACCTGGGAGTCGGCGACGGCGCGGTCGAGGCAGGCCATGGCCTCGCGGCGCCGGCCGGCGGCGAGGAGCCGTTCGATCATGGCCGCGTACTGGGGGCGTGCGCCCTCTGAGAGCAGGACGATGGCGCGGTCGACGTCGTCGTCGTGGTCGGCCAGCTCGAGGAGCATGCCGGTCAGCTCGTAGTCCCGGGCCCGGCCCTCGTCGCCGGCCTGCCTCGCGGCAGCGTCGACGATGCGGCGGTACTCGGCCAGTCCTTCGTCCCCGAGCGCGGGGAGGAAGTCGTTCAGGGCGACGTTGGGCCATCCCGGTGAGGTGAGCCGGAAGTCGGCGAGCCAGAGGCCGAGCTCGGCGCCGTCGGGGTTCCCCTCGCAGCAGGCCCGCGCATAGAGGTCGATGGCACCCTGGCACGTGTTCGACACCGCGCCGCTGGAGTCGTCGATGCTGTTCTCGAGCTGCGCGCGCAGGCGGGTCGCGATGTGCAGGAGGGCGGGGGCCGCGCTGTCAGCTCCCTCGGGGCCGTCCAGAAGGGGCTCGAGCTCGTCGAGGAAGTCGTTGATCTCACCGGCGTAGGCGTCGGCCTCGTAGTAGCCGAGGACATCATGTATGGAGGTCAGGGACCGGGCGGTTGCCATGAGCTCGATGTCGTCGGCGTCGTCGCCGTCCAGGGCGAGACTGGCCGCGTTCTCCAGGGCGCGGAGCGCGTCGGGGCTGGCTGAGGCGAGGGTGAGGACGAGGTCGCGCAGCTCCTCGTCGTACAGGCCCTCCAGGTAGGTCTCGACGGCGGCGGACTCGGGCGTCAGGGCTGTTGCGGCTGAGCGGCCAGGGACGATGATGGTGTCGCGGGCATGGCTGAGGGCGGTCAGTCCGACCGCAACCATGTGCTCGCAGAATCCGTGGTCGGAGAAGTACGGGCACGTGCAGGTGCCGTCGACGTCGTCGCCGCGCCAAGTCAGCCGCACGTCGTGGGAGACGGTGCTGGTGACCGTTGCCGTCGTGCCGCCGGTGGAGGTGCCGGTGATGGAGACGTCGTCGATGCAGTCCTCGCCGCGCTCGTACACGACGTCGCCGGCGGCGTCGAGCAGCGCCGTCTCGCTCAGGACCCCATCCAGAATGATTGCCATGCGCCAAGCGTCGCAGGCCGGCGGTGGGCGGGCAAGGAGCGGCTCCGTGTCAGGGTGGCCCGGAGTGGCAGGGCCGGTGGGCCACACGAGCATCTGGCACTATTGAGGTACCGATATGTCATACGTGCCAGCATGATTTTGGGAGATGGCAGTTCCCGCGGGGGACTAAGCCGGACCCTGGAGGTGATTGGGGTGAGTGAGATGAGGGTCGACTGG
>ERZ773035.1960-NODE-1960-length-13963-cov-5.750288_pt1 | contig 13963 bp, 11 predicted proteins | sample MGYA00511487_ERZ773035 | MGnify/ENA primary metagenome ERZ773035 (study PRJEB29015, sample SAMEA2737985) | human oral metagenome | biome: human oral; feature: human-associated habitat; material: dental | place: China | collected 2024 ...
TAATGCTAAATTTACCCAATATTTTAGCGAGCTTTCGCGTTGCGCTGGCGCCGCTATTTTTTTGGCTGATCTTACTAGCCGGCCATGCAAACGGCGACATGGTGGGCTCGGTGCACGTAAGCTGGATCGATTATTTTGCCGCGCTCGTCTTCGTCATCGCCTCCGTCACGGACTTTTTTGACGGATACATCGCACGCTCTTGGAATCAAAAGACCAAACTTGGTGCCATCATCGATCCGCTCGCCGATAAGATGCTGACGCTTGCGGGCTTTTTGGGGCTTATGTTTATCGGGCGCGCCAGCCCGTGGGCGATCTATCTGATCCTAATCCGCGAGTTTTTTATCACGGGCCTTCGCGTGGCGATGGCGGGCGACGGCGTAGAGGTCGCTGCGTCGATGGCGGGCAAGGTAAAGACGGTCTTTCAGATGATTGCTATCGGCTGGCTAACGATGCAGTGGCCCTACGCAAACGCCCTACTCTGGATCGCAGTTGCGCTGACGCTATATTCGGGCTTTGAATACATCGCGGCGTATGCCAAGACTACGAAAAAGAGTTAGAGTTTGGTTTAAATTTGGAATAAAATTTGAACCAAATGAAATATGATGGATCACAAATTATGCAATCTTATCCTTGGGTGTATGTAGGATAAAAATCTACGTGCCGCTCATTAGATTAATAGTAATATATAGGCAAAATTAAGGAAAATTGTTATGATGTATGGGGCTTTGAGAATTAGCGAAGATGTGATTAGGCAAAATGCTGGAGCGTTACTAAAATTTCAAGATTCAAAATACGCTAAAAGTGGTGTCGGACAAATAACTACGTTTAATGAACTTGGTTTTAGCGGAGTTAATAAAAAGCCCGACGGTTGGTATTTTCCGCACGATATAAACGAAGTTGCCATAATTTTAGAGACCAAAGCCTATGAGCCGAATTCAAATCTGGATCAAAATTTACCGCAACTTCAAGAATATATAAACATAACAAGAAGCAAATACAATCAAGTAATAGGTATTTTATATAATGGCAACGAAGCAATAATTTATAAAAACGATAAATTTTATAGAGAAGATAGTGAGCTTTTTAGCAAAGATTACTATCTTAAGCTATTTACTCAGAGCAGTATAGATAAGCCTAAAATTTACTTATGTACTAAATCAATAAATGATAACCTACATATAAATTTTGGCATCAACAACCTAAAGCATAGGATGATTTTTACAGCTTGTGCTTTGGTGGCCGATAGAAAAGGCGCAAATTTAGCCGGTCTTAAAGGACGCGATTTCGCAACTCTGCAAAGCGAGATCATAAAAACTCTTGAAAGCTCTTATAGTGAGCAAAAGGCATTGAATTTAAAGCTAGACATCATAAAAGAGCAGTTTAATTTAATTAGTTTCAACTACACAAAAAATCAAAAAGCAATAGACGGCTTCATAGATGATGTTATCGCCATTTCGGGCTATATCAAAACCGACGCTTGGAACGGTGAAGACGTTATGGGAATTTTCTTTAACGAATTTACTCGCTATAAGGGCAAGAGCGAAGCGGGTCAAGTTTTTACGCCGGATCATATTACGAGCCTAATGTATCGTATCGCAAACGTAAGCTATAAAGATAAAATTTTAGACGCATGTTGTGGTAGCGGCGCATTTTTAGTAAAAGCCATGAATAATATGATAAACGAAGTCGGTGGAAATTTTAATGAAAGTGCGGTTAAAATTATACAAAATGATAGGCTTTTTGGAATAGAATTTGATAAAGAGCTATTTGCTCTAGCTTGTGCGAATATGTTAATCCATAAAGACGGGAAAACCAATTTGACTCATGACGATGCTAGAAGCGAGGCGGCCTGCGAATGGATAAAAAGCAAAAATATCACAAAAGTTTTGATGAATCCACCTTATGAAAATAAATTTGGTTGCTTAAAAATAGTAAAAAACGTACTTGATAATGTCGAAGATGGTGCAATTTGCGCATTTTTATTACCGAGTAATAAACTTGAAGTCGGCAAAAAGCAAGTTTCGAAATGGCTTAAAAAGCACTCTCTTTTGAAAATCATCAAACTTCCAAAAGAAATTTTTGCTCGTATGAAGGGTGCGAACGAAACGTCAATTTTTATATTTAAAGCACATGAACCACAAGGAAATAAAGAAATTTTCGGTTGCTATATAAAAGAAGATGGGTTAGAAACTGTTAAAAATCAAGGGCGTCATGACTTAAAAGGCAAATGGCAAGAACTTGAAGATTACTGGGTAGATGTGATATATAAGCAAAGCGGCGATGAAAGCTGCCAATGGATAAAGCCAAGCGAAAGTTTGCAATATAAAGTACCAGAACCTAAATTTGAAATAACCGAGCAAGATTTTAAAAAAGTCGTGCTTGATTATATGCTTTTTGAAAACGGTATCGATAAAAAGGAGTTTGAAAAAACTATTTTGGATAGCGTTTTATATGGAAGTGAGATAAATTTAGACGATGATGAGATAAAGATTAAGGTTTAAAGTGCAAAAATTTAAGAATTTTAAATTTAAAGAGATATTCGATCATATCGCGCAAGGTAAAAGATTAAAAATATCGGATCATATAAATGGCGATATTCCATTCGTTATGGCCGGATACATAAATAACGGAATTTGTGATTACATCTCTAATCAAGAGGCTAGACGATTTCCGGCCAATTCCATAACAATAGATATTTTTGGAAATTGTTTTTACCGAAAATATGAATTTGCTGCAGGAGATGATGTCGGCGTTTTTTGGAGTAATAAAGATATAAGCAATAAAGCTATGACGTATATTTGTGCCGTTATAGGCAAATCGCTATCGGGCAAATTCGGCTTCGGAAATAAACTAAGAGCCTCACAAACTTATGATTTTGAAATTTTATTACCCTCCAAAGATGAGCAAATAGACTTTGAATTTATGGATAATTACATTAAAAATATAGAAATTAAAATGCGAACTTTAATCTCATCTTATTCATTATTGACGGCGGCTTCGAGAGAGAGAGAGAGAGAGAGAGAGAGAGAGAGAAAAAACCGCGCAGCGATTTTATCCTTATTTTTAGTAAAAATTCTCACATTTCAAGCCTTATCAAAGAGGCTATCATACAAATGGCTAAAAGCCTTTTTGGTAAATTGGGCGTAAAATGGGGAGAATTTAGACTTGTAGATTTGTTTGATTATGAGCGTGGTTCAAGACTTACAAAGAATAATCGCAAAAGCGGAATTTATCCGCTAATAACAGCAGGCGAAACGAATTTGGGCGTTAAAGAATTTATAAGCAATAAAAATCAAAAAATTTTTAATAATGCAATTACCATTGATATGTTTTGTAACTCCTTTGTCCATATTAAAGATTTTTGTTGCGACGATAATGTTCTTGTACTGACATCAAAAACCAAAGTATCTACTGAAGTCATGCATTTTATTAGTGCCATCATACATAAAAGTAAAGATAAATTTGGATACGGACGACAATATAGACAAAATACTTTAGAAAAACATGTTATTTATTTACCGCTTGATGAGTTTAGCAATCCAAATTTTACTTTAATGGAAAATTTCATAAAAGAAATTAAACAAAATCATACGCAAAAACTAATTGATTATTATCTGCGTCTTACCGATATTGCGAAATAAAAAATTTTAAATTTATATATTTTATTAAAGCATGCTTATACCACTATGCTTTTAGATAATCTCTTTTCTAAGCTTAAAATTTGCAAAATCATAGTAAGCTTAGCCCATTTTTTACAAAGGTCTGAAATTTGAAAAGCATAATTTTAACGCTGGCGATCCTGGCGGTCGGATTTTATTTTTACTCGATAAATTTTATGGTCACGGTGCTGGCGATCAGCTTCCTCATCTTTTTCCACGAGCTGGGGCATTTTTTGGCGGCGCGGGCGCTGGGCGTGGGGGTGAACGTCTTTAGCGTGGGCTTCGGCGAGAAGGTCTTTACCAAGCGCATCGGTGCGACGCAGTACGCCATCAGCGCGATCCCTCTGGGGGGTTACGTGAGCCTTAAGGGGCAGGAGGATTTGGATCCCGCCGCAGTAAGCGCGGACCCTGACAGCTACAACTCCAAAGGCCCGATCGCGCGCATAATCATACTTTTTGCGGGGCCGTTTTTTAACCTGCTGCTTGCGTTTTTGATCTACATCGCGCTGGGCTACATCGGCGTCGAAAAGCTAGCGCCCAAGGTCGGCAAAATTTCGCCAGGCTCCGCCGCAGCAAGCGCAGGGCTAATGCTAAACGATGAAATTTTATCGATCGACGGCAAGCAGATCCGCGAGTGGGACGACATCTCAAAGCAGGTAACCGCAGCACCTCTAAGCCTAGAGATCATGCGCGGCGGCGAGCGACTGAGTCTGACGCTCACGCCAAAGCTCGGCGAGAAAAAAACCATCTGGCGCGAGAGCATCAGAGTGCCGCTCATCGGCATTTCGCCCGATTACAACGCGACCGTGACGCTATATCACAAAGGTGCTCGCTCGCTTAGCTTCGCGTGGGATCAGACAGTAGAGGCATCAAAGCTCATCTTGGTAGGTCTTGAAAAGCTCGCCAGCGGCGTCGTTTCGCCCAAGGAGATGGGCGGCATCGTCGCTATTACCGACATCACCTCAAAGGCGGTCGATTACGGCGCGGCGGTCTTGCTCGCGCTCGTGGCACTAATATCGGTAAATTTAGGGCTTATCAATCTATTTCCGATCCCTGCGCTCGACGGCGGGCACATCGCGTTTAATCTCTTTGAGCTCATCTTCCGCCGCCCGGTGCCAAAGCGGGTATTCGTGGGCGCTAGCTACGTAGGCATGGGGATTTTGGCGCTTTTGATGATATTTACGGTGCTAAATGATTTCGCTAGAATTTTGGGATTTTACAAATGAGGCTGGATGAAATTTTAAAGCGCATTGAGGCTGCAAAAGCAGGCGCGGGAGAAGTGCAGCTAGTCGCGGTAAGCAAAAACGTAGGCACGGATGAGGTGCGCGAGCTGTATTCGCAAGGACAGATCGCGTTTGGCGAAAACAGAGTGCAGGAGCTGAAGCGCAAAAGCGAGCTGCTGCGCGAACTGCCGCTAAAGTGGCACTTCATCGGCACGCTGCAAAGCAACAAAATCAATCAACTCATCGCTCTGCGCCCGACGCTGTGGCAGAGCTGCAACAGTTGCGAGCTCGCGCTTGCCGTAAATAAGCGGCTAACTTATCCGCTAGATACGCTGCTGGAGATCAACGCTGCGGGCGAGAGCTCCAAAACGGGGCTCGATAAAAACCGCGCGGTGGAGGAGTTTTTGCGCATCAAGCAGGAGTGCAAAAATCTAAATTTAATCGGCGTGATGAGCATCGGCGCGCACGTGAGCGAGCCTGCGCAGATCGCGCGAAGCTTCGAGGCGAGCCGCGAGATCTTCGATGCGCTCGTGCCGCACGGCGCGCGGATCTGCTCGATGGGGATGAGCGATGATTTTGAGCTCGCGATCAAATGCGGCTCGAACATGATCCGCCTGGGTAGAATTTTATACGCCTAAGCTTCCGAAAGGCGGGCCTTAGCGCGCGAGCAAATTTTATACCGCTTTTATTATACGGCGCGCTTGATTTGCCGTACGAGCTAAATTCGGCGCTTGCCTCAACTACGAAATTTGGCGCGATAAAGCTAGCGTGATGTTAAATTCCAATCTTCGATGAAATTTTGCGGCATAAATTTTATGCAGCGCGATAATCGGTCGCACACGGCTCCATGCTACCCTCGATCTGCAGGTTCGGCACCCTGCGATGATCGTGCGGCAGCCCTACACAATAATTCTATCGATACGCCCGGCGCATGACGATACTCGGTCGCGCGCAAGCCTCGTCGGCAAGCTCGGCCGCTCGTCGCGATATAAAATTTTGATGCGCAGGGCGCGACGTAGTAAAATTTAAAGCGATGCGCCGATCGAGGGTGCACGGAAATTTTAAGCGGCGGCGTAGAATTTTATGCAATAGCTCGCTAATGGACGGCGCGGCGCAAGAGGCTTAAAATAGCGGTGCGCTAGTGTGTGACGAGACGGGCGCGGCGGCGGAAATTTGTGTAGCAGATGCGGTGCCGCGGCGGGAAATTTTAAAGCGACACGACTTAGGCCGATAAATCTTGGGCGATGAAATTTAGCGCAGCGTCTAGATCATAAAATTTTGGTGCGTTTCGGCGGTATAAAATTTAAAACGCCTTCGCGGTATAAAATTTTAAAGCGACATAGTGCGGATCCAATCGATAAAATTTACACAGTGCCGAGGTTGTGAAATTTAACCTTCTTCGCCGCTGCAAATTTAAAGCAACGGCGAATGAGACGCAGTTGCGGCGCCGATGGCAGATGAAGCAAAGCTCGTGAAGCAGTGTAAAATTTAACCCGCTTCGGCGCTACAAAATTTCAAAGCGTCAGCGCGGACAACGTGGCTAGGCGAGCGATGCAATGTTTGCGGAAACAGCGTTCGGCGGCGCGCCAGTAGGCACGAGGCGGTGTAGAAATTTTAAGCGGCAGGGCGACGGAAGATTTTTGCGCGACGGCACGCTAGCGGGCAATGCGACGCGAAAAACATAGAGCGGCGGCGCGAGCGCTGCGGCGGTGGGAAAATTTTAAAACGGCGCGACTTTGGCGGGTAAATTTTGGGTGATGGAATTTCGCGCAGCATCTAGATTACAAAATTTTATCTCATCCAAACGACATAAAATTTCAAGCCCGCGCAAACCCTGCTCATAAGGCGCCGGTCCGCGCAGACGCCCGCCTATGCCGACGAAAAGCGCTCACGCCGAAACCTATTCGCACGGCGTCCGTCCGCACGGGACCCGCCACGTCAAAATCCCAATCCATGCGTGCTGCATATGAAATTTTAAAATTTCATCGCCCGCAAAGCCGCGCGATCTTGGGCTGCGACCGACCCAAAGCCCGTATCTTGCTCAAAATTCCACTCTTAACGTAAAGCCAACTCATCGCGCAAGTCCGCTCTCGCGCAAAATTCAGACCTTTCCGCGAACTGCAAGGCGGCGATCCTCACCCCTCACCCCTCACCCCTCACACCGAGTGTCGAGTGTCGAAAAACGCAAGCCGTACGATCCAGGGTGGAGCGCGTCGTCGTCAGCTGGTCCAGGCGGCACCCCTCACCCCTCACACCGAGTGTCGAGTGTCGAGTGTCGAAAAACGCAAGCCGTACGATCAAAAATACGCAAATCGCTACGGAAAAACCCCGCAAACGGCGCAAATATCTATTCTACCGCTCGATAAGACCGATATGGCGGCCCCTCTGCATGCTCCTAGCCGCAAGGCTAGCTGCTCGCGCATTAGACGCATTCGTTTCCAAGCTTAAGATTTTGACGTGCTCGCGCGATCCGTCCTTCAAATATCTTCTCGTCGCGCTTTGCAGGTTTTGTTAAAATTTCGTTTATACAGCCCTCCAAATTTAAGCTTCTTTTAACATATATTGAATAAAATTCTTTTCATATATCGATGCATTAAAAATGCATAAAAATCAGATTTCTTGCGATATATCAAAATAATTTTACTCAAGGGAGTTTTCGATGAAAAAGAGCTGTCTGTTTGCCGTCATAGCCGCCGTCGCGCTTCACGGCGAAATTTTTAATCTAGGCGAGATCGAAGTCACGTCGAAAATCGGCGATAAGGTCCAAGAAAGCGACACGAGCGTCGCGGTGATCGACGAAGAGAAGCTGAAGAAAAACGAGATCAAGCGTCTTTCCGAGGTAGCCGAGAGCACGCCGGGACTACAAATAAGCAAAGGCGGCGGCGGAAGAGCCGAGCAGACCTTCTATGTTCGCGGCTTTAACGCCAGAAGAGTGCCCGTCTTTATCGACGGAATTCCCGTTTATATCCCTTACGACGGCTATATCGATTACGGACGATTTACGACGTTTGATCTGTCGCGCATCGTAATCTCCAAGGGCGCTAGCTCGGTGCTTTACGGACCAAATACTATGGGCGGCGCGATAAATTTGATCACCAAAAAGCCTAGCAAAGAGCTAGAAGGCGAGATCGGTTATGGAGTTGAAAGCGGCAAAAGCGGCAAAACTATCGGTAACAACGTAGATTTTAGCGTCGGTACTAAGCAAAATTTATTCTACGCGCAAGTAAGCGGAAGCTTTTTTGAAGACAGAGGCCAGCAGCTTTCGTCTAAATTTCGCATGCCTATAAACAAAGATGAAGACGGCGGCAGACGCGATAACTCCATCCAAAGAGACAAAAAAATCGGACTTAAAGTGGGTCTTACGCCGAACGAAACCGACGAATACGCCATCAGCTATATCAATCAAAAAGGCAGAAAACAGGCCCCTCGTTATGCGGGCCGCTATTTGGATTGGAGTAGATATTGGGATTGGCCTATGTGGGATAAACAGAGCCTCTACTTCCTCTCGCATACGCAAATTGCGGGTAGCTTATACGTAAATACGAAAGCGTATTACGATCAATTCAAAAACGATTTAAGATCATTCGACGACAAAACCTACAGCACGCAAAGAACGAGACGCGCATTTAACAGCCACTATCGAGACCACTCCTACGGCGCGGGCGCGGAGATCGGAGGCGACGTCGTAGAGCAAGATACACTCAAATTTGCGCTCAATTATAAAATTGACGAGCACAAAGAGCACAACGACGGCGAGCCGATCCAAACGACTCAGGACGCTATGTATAGCTTCGCTTTGGAAAATACGTATAAATTTACCGATTATAACAAACTCATTTTAGGCATTGATTATGACATTAGAGATCCGAAAAAGGCCGAAAAATACGGCTCTATTTTAGCTAGAAGACCGCATTTTTATAGCTTTACGGATCTGAAAAAGGAAACGGCTTTCAATTATCAGGCGATATTTAAACAAAGCTTCGACGGCAATGATGAGCTTAGCTTAAGCTACGCAAAAAAGACCTATTTTCCGAGCATGAAAGACAGATATAGCGAGAGATTTGGCCGAACCTTCGCAAACCCAGCGCTTCGTCCGGAGGTAGCAAACCACTACGAAATAGATTATCAAAGGATGTTCGGCGATACGCTAAGGCTCGAAACGGCGGTATTTTATTCGAAGATCAAAGACGCATTCGGGCTTAGAAAAGAGACGCGAAACGGTCAAACTAGAGATATGATCGTAAATATCGATAGATCGACCCACAAAGGCTTTGAGTTTAGCACGGGATATTTTGCGACGAAGGATCTTGAGATAGGCGGCAACTACTCCTATCTTATAGTTAAAAACGATAAAAGCGACGCCAAAGTGTATGATCTGCCGAAACACAAGGCTTTCTTATACGTAGATTATAAAATCACGCCTAAGCTATCTGCATATATGTCGCAATATATCTCATCCGGCAAATACGTCCTATCCAAAGAAGAGACCAGGCTCACAGGCTTTGGCGTAACCAATCTCAAGCTTACGTATGAGCCCGTCGAGAGCTTAAGCATAGAGGCGGGAGTATCGAATCTGTTTGATAAAAACTACGAGTATAGAGAGGGCTATCCTGAGGAGGGTCGCGTATTTTTCTCAAACATCAGATATAAATTTTAATTCAGGTTTAGACGGCGGCGGCATTTAGCCTTTTCATTGAACTCCGCGGGCGAGCGGTTTTGATCTTCATCTCATACTGCCCGCCTGCTTTAAATTTAACTTTTCAAATTTTAAAGCTCAAATTTTGCGCCGAGCAATCTAAAATCGCCGCCGCTAAATTTTAAAATTTAGCGGCTAAATAGGCATCTATCGAAGATAAATCTATTCTAAAATTTCTTTTGCTATACTTGCAAAATCAAAAATTTTAAAAGGAAAAAACGGTGAAAAAAATATTTCTATTTCTCTGCGCCGCGAGCATGCTTTTTGCTCTGAGCGAGGCGCAGATCAAGGACTACATCGCTCAAAACAGCGAAAACATAGAGCAGTTGCAGGGCACTCCGTCTAAAATTTACGCCAGTTCGCCGCCGCTTTTATATATGCTTTACGCGCTTGATCCCGCTAAAATCAGCGGCACGAATTTCGAATGGAACGACTACGAGCGACCCTACGTCAAAAAAGAGGTGCAAGAGCAGCCCGTCGTGGGCGGCTTTTTCGGTCAGGGTAAAATTCCAAACGTCGAGATGCTGCTGCGCCTAAACCCCGAGCTCATCCTCGTAAACGCAAGCTCGCGCAACACCAAAAAGATAAGCGAGGTCTTCGGCTCGATCAAAAAGCCGATGCTCTATCTAAGCGCGACGAAGCTCGAGGATTATCTGGACGGGTTTGAAATTTTAGGCGAAGTGACGGGCAAGCAGGAGCGCGCCGCACGTCTCGTAAATTATGCGCGCGAATCGCTAAATTTGACCGCGCAGATCGAGGAATACATCAGGAAAAATAATCTGCAAAAGGTAAAAATTTACTACGCGCAGGGCGGCGACGGGCTAGCTACCGAGTGCGAGGGCTCGTGGCACGCGACTCTCATCGAGCGAGCCGGTGCGCAGAACGTGCATAAGTGCAGCGAGGATCCAAACGCCAAATCCTTCGGACGCGTAAAAATCAGCTTCGAGCAGCTCGTAAAATACGACCCCGACGTCATCCTTATCTACGAAAAAGAGCTGTTTGATAAAATTTACGGCGATCCGAAGTGGCGGCTACTGGGCGCGGTGAAAAACAAAAAAGCCTACTACATCCCGCGCGAGCCCTTTTCGTGGTTTGACCGCCCGCCTTCGTTTATGCGGTTTTTGGGGCTAAAATGGCTGATAAATTTGGCCTACCCCGAAGCGTTTAAATTTGACATGGTTTCCCAGACGCGCGAGTTTTACAAGCTATTTTTGGACCTTGAGCTTACAGACGAGCAAATTTATAAAATTTTAGGGCGGGGCGCCGAGTGAGTAAAGAAAGATGAGCAAAAAGGCGTTTGCGTTTTTGGCCCTGCTGCTGGCGCTTTGCGTCGCAGGCTCGCTGTTGCTGGACAAATACGGCTTTAGCGCAGAGGACTACGCGCGCTACGTCACGGCGCTGCTGCGGGGCGAAAGCTTAAAAGATTTCGAGGTCATGCACACGCTTCTGCTCGAGATCCGCCTACCGCGCATACTTGCCTGCGTGCTCATCGGCGCGAGCCTTGCTATCAGCGGCGCAGCGTATCAGGCGATGTTTGTAAACCCGCTCGTAAGCCTCTCGATACTGGGCGTTCTAAGCGGCGCGGGATTTGGCGCGGCGGTGGGGATGTTTTTCAAATTTAACGAATATCTCATCCAGCTTAGCACCTTTGGCTTCGGCTTTCTCGCCGTAGCCGTGGCGCTGGGCGTCTCGGCGCTGTATTCGCGCAGCGGTAGCGTCATCGTGCTAGTTCTTGGCGGCGTCATCAGCGGCTCGCTCTTTACCTCGCTACTCTCGGTGCTAAAATACGCCGCAGACCCGAACGACGCGCTTCCCGCGATCACCTATTTTTTGATGGGAAGCCTCGGCTTTGCATCTAAAAGCTTTATTCAAATTTCGATCTTACCGATGTGCGCGGGCATTTCGCTGCTGGCGCTTAGCGGCAAATACCTAAACGCGCTAAGCCTTGGCGAAGAGGAGGCAAAGAGCCTGGGCGTAAACACGGCGCGGGTTAAAATTTTCATCATCCTAGTCGCCACCTTCGTTAGCGCGCTTAGCGTGACGATCGCGGGCATCATCGGCTGGATCGGGCTTATCGTGCCGCATATCGCGCGCTTTATCTTCGGCGCCGACAACCACGCAGTTCTGGCAAGCTCGGCGATGATCGGCGCGATATTTCTGCTCTTTTGCGACAGCTTCTCGCGGCTCATCTTTACCTTTGAGATACCCATCGGCATCGTGACCTCGCTATTTGGCATTCCGATGTTTATCATCGTGCTTCGCCGCGCCAAGAGGAGCTTTTGATGCGAGAAAATTTGATAGAAGTGCGAAATTTACGCTTTGCCTACCGCGATAAGCCCGTGCTAAAGGGCATCAGCTTTGACGTCGCTACGGGCGATACGCTAAGCATCCTAGGCGCCAACGGCAGCGGCAAAAGTACCCTGCTTCGCATAATGCTCGGGTTTTTAAAATTTGAAGGCGAGGTGCTGATCGGCGGCAAAAGCGTGCGCAACTACGGCAAAAAGGGGCTCGCCTCGCTCGTCGCCTACGTGCCGCAGACGCACGCGCCGTCCTATGACTACAGCGTCTTTGACATCGCGCTGATGGGCGCGCTATGCAGGACACCGCTGTTTTCTAGCTTTAGCACGGCGGATAAAAAACTAGCCGAGCAAGCGCTGGAGGAAAAGATGGGTATCGCGCATCTAAAAAACGCGCCCTACACAAAGGTCAGCGGCGGCGAGCGGCAGCTGGCGTACATCGCGCGCACGCTGGTTCAGGGCGCGAAAGTGATCTTTATGGATGAGCCGACAAATGGGCTGGATTTTGGCAATCAGATCAAGCTGCTCGAGATGATAAAAGCACTGGGGGATGAGGGCTACACCTTCGTGCAGACGACGCACTACCCGCGCCACGCGAAGTTCGTTTCAAGCTTGACGCTGTTTATAAAAGACGGCGAAATTTTAGCCTTCGGGCGCAGCGAGCAGCTTATAAACGCCGAAAATATCGATAAAATTTACGGCATAAACTACGAAAGATATGAGGGGATGTTGTAAATTTTGAACATTTTAATGTAAAATTTACTTAATTTACAAAAGTTATTTGCTATAATATAATTTATGGTTATTGTAGATTAATAGCAAGGAGAAAAATGATAGAAAACTATCTTAAAAAACATGTAGCAGGGGGTCAATCATTAGGATTTGATTATCAGTTTTATTATTTTGTTTTTTTACTTGTACAGTTACACCAAGGAGAAACAATTGGGTATGAGGTAAAAGATGATATTCATATTCAAAAACCTGACGGCAAGGTGATACTAATGCAGGCTAAACATACTGTACAAACAAAAGCTGATGGAAAAAGAGTAAATTTAACTTCGTTAGATGAAGATTTGTGGAAAACATTGAGTATTTGGGCAAAAGTTATTTCAACCTCTGATACACAGGAAATAAGAAACTACGAATTTATTCTTGTTACGAATAAAAATATACAAAATAATCCATTTATTACTTGTGTCGAAAAATTTAAAAACGATAATACTTTGATAAACGATGTTAAGAATGCAGTTTTAGATATTAGACAAAATACTAAAAATAAAACTATACAAATATATATTAATGCTGTAAAAGATCTTGAAGATGAAAAACTGGAATTATTTATAAAAAATATAATTTTTGAGGCCAATACGGATAACCTTATAGAAAAAATAAAAGGGCAATTAAGAGATCGGCTTTTTAAACCCGATGAAGATCAACTTGAACAAATATTTAATAGTTTAGTCACTAATATATCTATGGCAAAGTACTTAATATTAGATAAACAAGAAAAATAACTTATGAGGATTTCTCGCAAAAATTTAGAAAATGTTTTAAGCTAAATTTTAAAAAAAACACTTTGCCAAAACGTGCTATAAATATTGAATTTCCTGATAGTATGGAAGATCAAATTTTTATCCGCCAATTACTTGAAATCGGGGATCTTGAAAAAAAATCATCTGATATTAAAACTTATACCTCATACATGCTAGAAGCTTTTAATAGTCTCGAAAAATGGATAAGTGAAGGGGATGTTCTTCCGACCGATGTTGTTGATTTTGAAGAAAATTCGATTTTATATTGGAAAAATGAATTTACGGCAAAATATCGCCGGATACGTAATACATTGTCAGATGGAATCAATACTAATGATGTAGAAAATGAAATAAAGTTACTTTCACTTGAATTGCTGGATGTAATTAGAAAAAAGGAATTAAGATTATCAAACACTGACCTAGAAATAAAACTAAGTAATGGATACTATTATTACTTATCTAACGAACCAAAAATTGGTTGGCACCTGAACTGGGAGGAAAAATATAAAATATGAAAGAAATGTATTATATATACAATAATGAAGCAATGGCCAGT
>ERZ773035.1962-NODE-1962-length-13957-cov-24.146741_pt1 | contig 13957 bp, 25 predicted proteins | sample MGYA00511487_ERZ773035 | MGnify/ENA primary metagenome ERZ773035 (study PRJEB29015, sample SAMEA2737985) | human oral metagenome | biome: human oral; feature: human-associated habitat; material: dental | place: China | collected 2024 ...
TGAACATTAGATATTCGCCATTTTTAAAAAAATCACAATTCACTTTTTTCATAATTTAAAACTCCCTATTTTAGCGCTAAGTTAGGAAAATTACAGATATATAAGGCTACCTATTAGCCTACTGGTGCAGGTTGCAACTCAGAGAGAGGGCCTACGCCATTCAAAGAGCCTTTATAAGTAGCTACGCCGTCGTGTGGTGTTTGAATGGATAATTCTGTTACGCTGGCAATGCCAGTGAAGAATGTTTTATCTGGATATTCAAACTTGATCATGACATTATCGCCATTCAAGAAAGCTTTTTCTAGCAAAGTAAGACTTTCCTCTTTAGGCATGAGCAATGTTTCAAGAGCAAAGCTCCACTCTTTAAGACCTGCGATAGTAGATTTCCAACCGCCAGAGCCTTTATGGCTGGCGTCGATAGAGTCAGCCTTACGAGACAAGTCGCCAGAGCGTTGACCGCCCAATAATAGCCATTTAGCGCCTGCTTTATCATTTGTGCCGATGTTCAAATATAATAGGTAGTTTTTGCCTGCGGTTGGCATATCTACCGCCGCTGGTTTGTATAGTTCAGCCATTAATAAATACCCCCTTTAGTATTTAGATTATTATTTAGGTCATACAGCTTAGCCTCAAATCGGTATTGAGTACCGATAAACGGCCTCATGCTGTCGTGATCATCTGTTTTATTTGTGCAGCGAATATCAACAATTTGATAGCCACTGTCTTGTAATACGCAATATTCCTCATTAAGTGCGCCGCACAGCTCACGAAAGGCAATAATGATTTTCTCTATTTGACTTTCAAGAGCCGCAATCTGCTCATAAGCCACATCGAACTCATGGCTATCTGATTTAGTCCACACCTCAATGTAAAACTCTTGTTTGAGCATATTCTGCACTTTATCATCGCTAGGGTTTGCCTCGCCTCGGCCTAGCATTACCATTCCGAGCGAGTCTACTCCAGCATTTTGAGGATTTAAAAAGCCGAGCTTGACTTGTCCGTCAAACCCAGCTTTCTCGATTGCGTATTTAATTTTATTCAATAATTCGAGCCACATATTAGCCACCACGATATAGAGGAATACTTCTATACCCTGCATACTTGGACGGCTGCCCTGTGAGCTGTTCCGCTGTGATTTGGTTTTCTAAAACCGCTATTCTATTGTTGATATACTTCAACTTCTTAGAATAATAATCATCATCGTTGCCGTTGCGGCTATATTGGCCTGTTAAAGAGGCGCTTTTATTCATGCAGGTTTCTCGGTAGCAGTATAGTGTTACGAGTTCATCTGCAACAAAAGAGCGAATTACATCGCTCTCTTGCACACCTAACTTTTTAGCCAATACATATAGCCAATTTTCGGCTTTCTGCAACGTGCTTTCCAGCACATTGGGGCCTAGTAGCTCATCATCGAATATCATATCTTGAAATTCGTATAACATTTATATAACCCCTTACAGTTTAATGTGTAGCTCTCTTCGCTTGACGCCAAGTTCTACATTACGAGCGATCTCGCCGAGCGATACATCAACAGCTTTCGAGAATATATCACGAACGGCCTCACGGCTATTATCAAGAGCCTCATATAAGAATTGGTCTGGCTGCGTGCCTCGATGAAATACACGCTTAGCGAACACAAAACCATTGCCACCAACAGGAACCCAGCGCAAGGACTGCTTTTCTTTTGGGAAAATATAATGCGCTCGTGTTCCCTCATGTACGAAAGGCCCATAGGGTGCGAGGTTATTGTCGATATATACCTCTGCTGTTTTATCACCAATCATTCGCACGTCTATAGCTCTTTCTAGTTGGCCGCTACGAGAGGTAAAGCGATGAGTGCGTTGTGCCTCTTCCTGCACCTCTCGAGCGCTGGCTCTTATAGCTTGCCGTAGGCGTTTTTCAAACACCTCTCTAGCGTTCATGATTATTTCTTAGTGGACTTTGTAGCTTTCTTCCCCTCGCCGTCTGTCGGCTCTGTTTCTGGGTTTTCATCGCCTACACCGTCCTCGCCGTCTGTCGGCTCTGCTTCTGGTTCAAATTCTGGAGCTAATACAAAGCCCTCATCTAGCCACAGCTCGAGAGTGCTTTCATCGTCAGTGTATCGAACCTCGTTCATACGAATTACTCTGTATTTACCCATAGTTACCCCCTAATTATGCGCCAAAGTTTACCCACAAAGACGCTAAGCGGTTTTTAGGCACCCATACATCATGGAATTTGCGATAATCAATCGCCCATGCGTCAGCTTGTTGGTTAATTGTTGGATCAAAGATACGCATTTTGTCTGTTTTAGAAACAGCAATAGCAGCCTTGCGGCTCATGATAAGCCAGTTAATAGCTTTTGCGCCTGTATCAGCTTTAAAGCCGCCTTTTTCTTGGCCGCTAGTTTTGCCGTCGTTAAACACATATTGAGATTTTAAGCGTGCGCTAGATACGCCAATGATAGGAATTTCGTTATATGTGCGAACACGAGTATTGTATTGGCCTTGCGTAAAGTTAGCTACATTGAGCATACCTTTAGCGCCTGCTGCCTCGTTCAAAATACCTTGAACTCGTGCGCTCATTACGATTACCAAATCGCCAGTTTCGCCGATTAAGTCCTCAATTTCCATGATTTCTTTATTAAGCTGTTTGACAATGTTAGTATCGTCTGGCGTGAAAGAGTCTGTTTTGCGGCTTTCTTGTTTAGCGTATGCAGCTACTTTAGAGTAGCGGTAAGCGTCCACTTCTGGAATAACTTGTTCTTTTTGGAACGTAGTCATAACGTTTGTCGCTGTTGCCAAGAAGTTTGTTTCGTTCACGTCCATAGAGTCAAGAGAGAATTTACGGCCACGGTCTTGGGTAAGTTTGAAATCTTTGAATGTCAAAGATACAGAGCCTCGGTTGTAGCCATTATCACGATCATAGTTAGCCAAGCCGTCAACAGAAAGAGTAGGAATTTTAACAGTATCGCCACCGTTATATACAACATCACCAGCGTTGGCCTCCATAAAGCCAGATGTAGCGCCTACGAGCATTTGTTGGTCGAGTACTGTTTGGAAATTTTGCGCCATTTGCAAAGTATTAATTGCCATTGATTATTACCTCATTTCGTAATTAAAAAAATTAACCCTCGCTAGGCGGTTTTATGCCTGCGATTTTGTACATTTCTGCTAATTGACCATTTCCGTCATTAGCATTGCCAGCACCTGCACCACTGCCGCCATTTTGCGTAGTTTTAACAGCATAAGGCTTATCAGCAAGAAATGCCGTTGCGCATTCTTCGATAGTGCCGATTGTGCCGTCCTCTTTTGTCCAGCCATAAGAGCCGTCCTCTTGAACGCTGATTTGTCCAGCAATGAGCTTGCTGAATGTTTCGGCGTCTGTGCAGTTCGCTTTTGTGAGCGCTGCAATTGTTTGAGCGCTGATTTCGGAATTAGTACGCTTTTCAATCTCTGCTTGTCGAGCCTTCTCAGATTGCTCATACTTATCTGTAAGGCCTTTGATTTGCTTTTCAAGAGCCAAGATTTCTGGGCTTTTTTCGCCTTTGTGAGCCTCGTATTCGTCAACCTTGCCTTTTAACTCATCACGTGCTGAGGTTAAATCGGTAATAGTTTTCTCGAATTTAAGGCGGTCGGCTTTGGCTACCTCGTTAATACGAGAGATTTCGCCTTTAAAGCCTGCCACGAGGTCTTTGCCCCCCTCGAGTTTTTCAAGTGCTGCGTACAATTCTGCTAGAGTCATGAGTCTTTCTCCTTTTCGTCATGAATTTTGCCACCGTTCGGCTCCCCTAATTAATGGCAATATAAAAGGCCCATGCATTCACTTGCATAGGCCTGTAGGTCTAAATTATGTATTTTCTTTTGGTGTTCTAGGCTCGAATGTTTCACCATTCCAGCCCTTTACGTGGTCTTTCCAGTTAGCTTTGCCGCTTTTAACCTCTTTACTACCGCTTATACCGAGCAATTTCTCTCTGTGATCACGAGAAATAGACTCTATATACTCCTTGCCGCCATCGTTCGTATTGTCTTTTGCCTTTGTAATATCGACTTCAAAATCAAATACAGGCGATATTCTACACATACAATGAGGGTGAGCAGGTAGCTTAGGGAATTTATCCTTTGGATATATCCCTTTACCTAAGCCGTATAAATCGGCGTTAGCGTAAAAGTCGCATATATCATAACGAGGGTGTCTGCTGGATAAAGTCCATTTCAGAGCTACAACATCATCATCGTGAGCGTATCTATTCATCTGACCGTCTGCGTAAGCCCTAGCATTTTCTGTGCGTGCAATTCGCTCGGCGTTGTATCGTGCCTTTTCTTGCACTGCTACAGTAACAGCTCGAGAAAGGTCTATAGCGTTGCCCTCATCAACAGCTTGAATTAATTCAGAATAGGCAGCTCGTAGGCTTGGCGTTGTGTTCTGCCGTACTAGCCGCTCTGTGCGCCTAATAGTCCGCTTAAATCGAGCTAGTTCATCATCATTGAGCGATTGCGGCGGCTTTAACGCTCTAAGACGCTCAATATGTTTAGGGAGTTTATCGGTAGCGATTACGCCACCTTTGCCATATCCCTCGAATATCGAGCGAGCTATCTCACGAATGCTTTTACCACGCTTTAGAGAGTTAGCGATAACTGCCGTCGTCTCTCGCCGTACTTTATGAGCGTTTTTATGTAAGCGCTTAGATAGCTTTAAGCCGTCGCTCGCCCAAGCTGCTTGCATGGCCTCACTGATTGATTGAGTTGTGTAATTAAAAGGCCTATGCCCTGCTACCGAGAGCGGTGTAAGTACACTATGATAGGCCTTGTTAAAATTCTCTACCATATCAGCCGTAAGAGGGGTCTCTAGCATTTCCATAATAGGATACGTCTTATAAGCGATTTGAACGGCCTTATCGGCTGAATATCCAAGCGTTACTAACTCACGCACCATTTTTTCAAACTGCTCTAGGACAGTATCAAGCGTTTGGCTCGTCTGTGTCATTATCGCCACCGTTTAGATCATCATCGTCATAGGTTTGGTCTTGGGCTTTAGTATCGGCCGCTGCCTGCGCCTCTTTAACGATTGCGTCTTTAGTTTCCTTTTCTAAATTAGGCATATAAGCGTCAATTACTTTCTTTAAGATTTCATTGTCGAATGTGTCGGACTCAAATTCTAAGTCTTTAGCCTGTTGTGCCTGTGTAAGGCTTTCAGTAACATCATTTACCTTGAAATCTTTTGGATATTCGCAAAAATACTCTAGGTTATCGCCGCTCCATAGCTTATATAGAGCGATAATGTCATATTCTGCATTCTCACAACGGACTGCAAAGGCCGCTAGATTTTGGTTAGTACGCTCAAAATCCCATTGCTTAGCCACGCCGCTCTTTGCTTGCTGTACACCAATAACGCTATCAATACCGCTCATGCGATACATCTCATTAATGAGCTTATCAATTTGAGCCATAAGCACCTCGGCTGGCCCTTTATCTGGTGCGATAAAGTTCGGCGCTTTGCTTGACTCGAATGGATATGCGAGCAAGTTGTCTGTACCGATTGTTACATCTTGCAAGCCGTTATTATCGACTGGCATAGTCAAGATAGAGAATGTCTGATTATATAAAATCTGAGAGAGTAGAGAGCATAGGTTATATACATGAGCATTCGTTTTAGCGATACTCAAATACTCTGGCGGTGGAAGAATATCACGCTTACGTGCCGCCCTGCCAAACCATTGAACCACAGGAATGCGGCCAATGTTATGCTCACCTTGCGCTATTGTCTTGTTGTTGTCGTCTGAAATTCGCCACTCTGTAGGTGTCCATGTATGGTAGTGCGCTTTCACTGTGCCGTCAGCGTTTTTTAAATAGCTGGCATAAGTAAATAATTTGAGTTTTCCGTTATCGTCAAACTCATAATTCACTACATTCTTAGGCTCGACTGCTGTCAAGTAAGGCATAGATCTATTGGCCAATGTTTCAGCCAAAGAGCTACCGAACTCGCTCACGTTATCAGCCACGATATACATAACGCCATAGAGCTTAGCTGCTATAGCATTCTGCTCTATAAATTCTTGTAGCGATGTGCCTTGACGGTCTACATCGTTAATGAACTCATCGAATAATACAGATTTGCCGTATTCTCGCTTGATTTCGTCTTTAAAGATAGGATCTACAGAGGCATTCAAAATAGGCCCTGTATAGTTGAGATAGTATGCTATTTTGCGTCTAAAATTGATTGACTGCGTACTCTCTCGAGCGTGTTCCGTAATCGCCGCCCCAGTAGCGAACATGCCGCTACCATAATAGGCGTCGTGTAGTAACTCATACTCCTCTAATCGAGGGTTGTTGTTAATTATTGCCATGTTACCCCTTTCTAATTGATGTTAATTCTACCGCTACGAACCTGCGGCGCATTGATTTTCTCTGCAATTCCTGTGAGTGCGTCTGGTGCGTCGTCATGCGCATTCTTGCCCTCTCGCTGATACTTGGTAATGTCAGCAGCGAACTGCGGCCACCTATCACGCCAATTCTTAGGCATATATACGTGGTTCATTACCCAAGTTGCATTGGAATGAATGCGAGCTATTTTGTTGCCGCTTTGATGAAACATATTAATCACGCACTTATTAGAGTTATATTTCTGTTTGAGTATACTTTGAACATTACGGCCAAACCCTCGGCCGCCGTTATTGCTTTCAATGTCAGCCACATTCACGCCGTTACGATAAAGCATATTAGCTACCTCTGGCTCTGTGGTTTCCATAGCGTCCTTTGTGTAGACCACATCGAGTATATAGGCCTCGCCGTCATACACGCCGTATGTGATACTAGCTAGGTAGTCGCTGCCAGTATCGGCGGTATCTGTATAGTTCTTAATACAAGAAAATAACACGTTACCTTTATCATCTCTTGGCAACGTGTCATATGTAAGTATTTGACTGTATAAGCACCCTTTAAGGTCTATCGGCACTTGCTGATAGTTGGCGCTGGCAATATCCTCGCCCATAGCTCTCACCTTTGACGTGTAAGAGGCTTTAGAGAGTACTTCTTCACACAGCATAGAGCCGTCGTCTTGTAAGGCTTTCATAGTAATGACTTTAGCCTTGAATAATGGATCGTCCTTAAAATGCTCGATAGCCCTGCCTGCTAAATCATCGCTTGCCCAGCGAGTCATAATGATGATTATCTTGCCGCCCTCTTCAAGCCGTGAAAGCATGGTATTCGTAAACCATTCCCAATGTTTTTCTTTCACGCTGGCATTATAGGCCTCTTCGCTATTCTTGATAATATCGTCAATGATCATGAGTGAACAGCCAAAGCCTGTGGCCGTACCAGTTGGCGATGTTGCAAGGTATGAGTTAGTGTATCCATCTAAGCTCCATAAATGGGCCTGTGCGTCGCCTGTTGCCACTCTCACATTAGGGAATATGTCGGAGAATACAATAATATCCTCATCGGCCTTACTTTCTTGCACCGCATTTCTAACTGATTTACTAAACATTTTGGATAGTGTTTCATTGTATGAGCCAGTCATTACTTTGGCCGCTGGGTTATTGCCAAATAGCCATTGTGTAAAATGCTGCGCCGTTAAACTCTTACCATGCCGAGGTTATGGGGGCAGGTTCATAATAAGCACGTTATACGTATCATCTTCAATAAAATTCTGTAGTTCATTACAAAGTCTAACTAAATATTTACGGCTCTTTTTGTAAAAGCCGCCTGTCTTTAGCTGACAATAATAAAAGAACTCACGTCTTGCGAGTTCTCGTTTAGCCAGTTGTATGATTTTTGCTTTATTGTCTCGAACCTGCACACCCTCACCCCCTTTACATGGCTATATACAGATTTAAGCTATTCCTCATCAATGAGTTTCTTAATATCCGCCGTATCAATGCCCTCAAATGGGTTTTTCACCTCTACGGCTGCGTCGATATTTTTCTTATCTCTCCACTTTTCTGGCTGTCTATTTTTAAGCCAGAAGATTAATGATGTAGGATTAGGCTGCACGTCCTTAGTGGTACGCTTAACCTCTACTATTTCACTTTCTCCAGTTTCTGGGTTATATATACGCTCTTGAACCACCTCATCGAACTTATAACCCATAGCGCTTTTGAGTAGAGCATTCTCTACTAATATGTCGACTACCTCTTTACCCCTTTTTAATGCCTCTGAAAAATCTTTATACTTGACTTTCCAAGCGTACAAAGTAGATACGTTAATTCCGATATTATGCGCTATCTGTTCATCATTTAGGCCGTCTCGTGCCCAGCCCTCGAGCCTTATTAGATTATCTGGCTCGAGCCATGTTTCATATTTAGGGGTACGGCCTAGCCTTTTCTTTTTCTTTGGCTCTGTCTTTTTTGTTTTAGCTGCCACGATCTCACCTCTTTTTTATGCTTAAATACAAAAACACCTCGAACAGAGTACCCATCTCTGCCGAGGTGTTTTTGCTGTTGGTTCTATATGTATGTCGAAAGAAAGGAGGATAGAATGAAACGTATAAGCACCATTCACCACTAACATAGTACCACATATATTTAGTATTGAATATGACAGCTTTATGACAATTTACAGAGCGTAAGCTCCAAATAAATAGATACTCAAATCATCTATTCCTTTGTCGAGCCACCTATACACATTTCGCTCAACTGTGTTATGCTTTTCTGCAATTTCTGCGATTGTTAAATCGTTGATATATCTATCAATTACGCACTCGCAATAGTGCTTATTGTTGTTAATGCAAGTTATGCGGTATACCTCGAGCATTTTGTCAATGTGTTCAATAATCAGCTCGGTGCGTCGCTTACTGGCGAGAATGGTTTCAATCTGCAATAAACCTCTGCGATTAAAGACCTCATACAATACTGTTTGCAAGTCGCTAGGTGTGAGCGTTTCCTCAGCTCTCGCAATAGCACTCCTACAATGTGCTTTCATAGCCGTGTAGCCCTCGAGTAGCGTTGTAGTATTTTTATAAGCTCTTTCGTTTTTCTTGGCCAGCATATCCTCGTTACGCCGATTAAATTCGGTTAAGGCTGTTTGTGCTGCTGTTTCTGCCGCAATCTTAACGATAGCCTCAACCTCTAACTCAGTAAAAGTACGTTCCATTCAATCACCCCCATATATGATGAAAACCAGCAGCTAATAATAATATCATTCCGATTGCCACCAGAACGCTGAACACAATAGAGGTTATGAATATAATGTTTATGCGCCTATTGAATTTTTTCTCAACAGCTGCATGTGCCAGCAATCGTGCTTTTTGCACATTTTGTATTCGCCCATAGTCCACATATTCCGTTAAATGTAGGCGATCGTCATTATTCTGATTTTCCAATTCTAACCGCCTTTCCGTCTTTGACCTTGTAAATAATTTCTTCCTCAAAATGTACGCCGTTAGGTATGCGCTTATTTCTGATTAGCCATTGACGAACCAGTTTTTCTAAACCTATTTCAAATTCTTTAAATTCGCCATCCGATAAATTTGAAAGTGTATTAGTATCATGTATCTCGTCGCTTATATCATTTTTTATGCTGCTGATTATCATGTAAGCGGCGCCTGCGGTATAAGGCCACCACTGGGAGCAACGCACTAGATAAAATATATCCTTGCCGCACCTTTGAGCCTCTTTTATGCCTGCCTCTTTCGCCTCTTTTAAGCCATGCAGCTCGTTTTCTCGAGTCCATTCATAATGGCCGCTTTCAAGTGTGATGATGTATGTATTATTTTTCATTGTCGCCACCTGCTAATTTTACATTATTTGACTCGGTGCAAGTGGTTGTTGCTGAACTCCAGCTAGTTGCTCCAAAACCGAAATAATAAACATTTCCTCCTGCATATCCTGCAAAATATCTTTTTAGCGTTTTACTTCCATGATTGATTATGATAGGCGTATCAACAGCCACCTTGCTCCAGTCTACAACTCCAAGATACTTGCCAATATCCAGATAATTCGGCTCGTTGAAATCTGGAATTAAATCAGTAATAAGGCCTATTTTAAAGCGTCTTATGCCGTTATAATCCCATTTCACTCCATTTTTTGCAGGAATTTTATCAACCCCAAAATATCTGCCAATAACAGAATCCCAAACAATATATTTCAAGCCTTTATCATATAATTTCTGTAGCAGCCATTTTCTGCCCTCTTTATCGTTCATGTTAATACTCCTTTCCCTAACCGCCTAATGTTGGGCATTCACATTCCCAGTAATAATCATCGAATTTGTGAACCTCATAAAGTACGACCTCGCCTTTATTATTCACCTCAAATTCTTCTGCAAACTCCATACCTCGCTCATAACACTTGCCCTTTATGTCAAGGTTATATTCCTTTGCTAATTCTTCATAACCTTGTCTAACAACATTCCACGCATGACATAGTTTTATGGCGAATATACCTACGCCATTATCGTTACAAAAGATTTCGTCATTAGCCTCTGCTACATCATCACACTCTACATATGTGCGGACTAGAGATTTTAAGAATGTATTTTTGTTTTCAATGTATGGGATTAGTTCCTCGTCATTAATTTCAGGCTCTGATTGTTCAAATTCGTTTTCAATAAAACGCTTTAAATCTTCTAATGTACCTCTAAACTTAACATAACCTACGCACCAATTTGGCATATTTTTTCACCTCGTTATTGTTATTAATATTTTTTCAGTAGTAAAGCTATTTTCTGTTAATTGAACTTTTCTATCTAGCATTTTAAGCTCGATAATATCCTCGACGCTTAACACTCTATAGCCAATGCTGTCTTTAATTTTTTATGAACACTGTGCGATCACCGTTCTGATTATCCTTAGCAACCTTACGAGCATATTGTAGGGCTATATTCAAATCATTATCAGTCATATAATCTCTACATTTCAATGTGAGATATTCGCATTTTTGATAGGCTTTAAACTCAACCTCATCAAAGCCATGTTTCGCTAGCTCTTCCATGCTACATAGCATTGTTTTTCACCTCTCTACCCATTAATCGGTATAACTCGCCTTTTACATATGATCTTGTAGCCTCGATATAGCTATCTAGTTCGTTATGTTCTAAAATTTCAGCTCTGACTACGCTGCTTAAATCGACCTTTACGCCACAATTTTTATAACGCCAGATATACCCATATACAAAGCCATAAGCAAAAACTGCCTCTCTTTGCTCAACGCTAGGAATGATTATATCGTTACCAATAACCACGGTTAAAGCCATTCTTAACCGCTCTAAATTTTCGATACTTTCAAATCTATTCATACTCGCCTACTTTCTAAGTTCAGCGCTCACATACGCCACCAATGATACGGCGAATGTACCAAGCAATATACCGAGTATTCTCAATACATCGCCGCCAGTTACGCCGAATAGTCCAACTAACCAAAGCACTGCTGCAATAGCAAGCGCAATAAGCTCGGCTTTCATTACTAGAATAAGTGCTATGGATATTGTGTATAAGAATGCTTTCATATATTTACCTCATTTCATTTGATATTCAAATCTTATGTCCGTTTTCGGTGAATTGATCATCACGAAAATGCTATGATGTGCAGGCGATTTTGTATGCTCACCTGTTTCGCTAATGAACTTCACTCGTTTAGTCGGTACATATACGCTTATATGTGTTTTGCTAAATAATTTATGCCGTTGTACCCCCCCAGCGTATCTATGGGTAATACCAGTACACACGGCTTACCTGTTTCAATACACCGAGCTATAATCTCATCTTTATTACTATATGGTGGGTTTGATATTAAATAGTCAAACTCGTATTGATTTGTTAAAAAATCAGTAATTCCATATATAGCGAATGGATCATAGTCTTGAGTGATTACTTTTGTAAAATTGCTTTTCTCTGTGTCAAATGGTAGCAGCACCCTCGCACCTTTAGGCGGCGGAAATATCTCGAGCATAGTTTTTACTGTTTCGAGCGGCGTGTACCATTCATCAGATTTTAAGCCTTTTATAAGAGCCTCTTTCATTTCAACCTTTCCAGCTTAACTCCTGCATTTAAAAGGCGTTTTCTAACTACGGCGAATGACATATCACAGGCCGCTGCGATTTGTCTTATCGTTAAGCCCTCACGCCTCATATCAATTAAAGTGTTTATATCTGTGTTATAGCGATTCTTCTTTCTGGTTCGAGTAATCTGTAACCCTAGCACTTTCAACGCCTCATCTGGGCTTTTCTTGCCATATATACAAGCGCCTAATGCGAACCAGTTACCTGCGTATACAAATTCCATAACTTACCCCTTATTTTCAATTTCCTCTTTCCACGTTTGCAGGGTAAGCGTTAAAATTCCGTGTTTCCTTGCATAATCTAACTCACCTCTGCACCCTCGGCTCGTTTCCCAATTTTCACAAAGCACTAGCACATCGCAATGACTTAATAAGCCTAAGCAAATATCAAGCCCTCTCTGGTACTCGTCGCCAGTCAAGTACATGAACCCATAATTATGAATTGGCGAGACGTAATCGTGCTCGCTATCATTCATTACTAAGTCATTCATAATTTTATCGATTTTTAACTTGTTGCTTTCCTTACCGCCGTAAGGGTGAGCAATATATATAAGCCGCTTTTTTATCATCGGTTCACCCATTTCATACACCCTATTCTTAAATAATGCATTAACCCATTAGTACTTAGAGGGTATGCGTCTTTTCTGGCTTTAGCACGTTTTACAAAGCCGCCAAATTCGTATATATTCCCTCTAAAATCTGCAACATCAATCTCGTCAATCAAGATTAAGCCTGCGTCGCCTAACAATTCATCAATCACATCATAATAATCGTCATACAAAATTCTAGGCACTGCATAATATAGATACTTAACATTTCCGCAGTCATGATAGCGTTTCTTTTTAAAATCACGCTTAAAATCTTGAATAGATGTTTTAATTTCAACTTCTGTGATGTATTTTGTTTTTAAATCAAAATATATAAAATCAGCCTCGTATTCTGATTTCCCAGGGCAGTACATGCTCACATTAGGAATACATATTTTTCTTAAAAACAAATGCTTGCCAAGTACATATTGAATATCGCTTTCGTCCATATCCTAACCTCTTAACTTTTGAAAAACACCAACCAAATAGTCTTACCTCTGCGCTGTCCAATTATAGGCTCACTAGGCAATAACCCTTTTACATCGGAAAATAGCACCTGCTCCTCATTCCATTTAAAAATAAGTGTTCCGTTTTCTTTAAGCACTCGCCAGCACTCTGCAAGCCCCTGTTTAATATCATCTTTCCAAGTAGGCTCCAAAGTTCCATATTTAGCTTTCAAATATGACGTATTGCCAGCGTGTAACAAATGCGGCGGATCAAAGATAACCAAATAGAACGTTTCATCATCAAAAGGAATGCTTTTAAAGTCGGCCACTATATCTGGGTTTACTACCAATTTTCGACCGTCGCATAGAGTGGTGTTTAAAATTCGATTATCCATATATATGGCGTTCTTGTTTTCTTTATCAAACCAAAACATACGAGAGCCGCAGCAAGCGTCTAATATCTGCGCTTTATTGAACGAGCCGCTCATGACTCACCTCATTTATGCCTTTGATTTCATCTATTACAGCAGCTTTCGCCTCATTGAATAGCTCTGTATCATCACCAGCTACGATATATAAGGCTTGCTCTGCTACATCGCACACAAAGGATAATAACTCTACCGTGTTACACTCCTCTGCTGTGAGTGAAAAGTGCTTGCCGTTATATTCAGCTTTAATAGTTCTGCTCATAAGCACCTCTTTAGTCATAAATTACTAGCTTTTCGATTTCGAGCTCTACTTCATCGACGCATACATCATGAGTACACTCAATCTTGCCGCAGTCAACTGTAATCTGATCATTGACAGCTTGCAAGATTTGAGTTTTTAACTCTTGCGCCTCACTTTCGCTCTTTGCGTCGATTGCTATATCCAATCTGATTGCGCCTGTTAGCAGCAACCTGTATTCTGTTTCGCTATTTGTCATGGTGTGTGATGTCCTTTCTGAAATAGCT
>ERZ773035.1963-NODE-1963-length-13955-cov-20.284748_pt1 | contig 13955 bp, 16 predicted proteins | sample MGYA00511487_ERZ773035 | MGnify/ENA primary metagenome ERZ773035 (study PRJEB29015, sample SAMEA2737985) | human oral metagenome | biome: human oral; feature: human-associated habitat; material: dental | place: China | collected 2024 ...
CTCAGACACCGCCTGAAAAACCTCAGACACCGCCTGAAAAACCTCAGACACCGCCTGAAAAACCTCAGACACCGCCTGAAAAACCTCAGACACCGCCAGTAGTTCCAACTACACCTCGAACTAATTTGCCTGAAACAGGTGAAAAAGACCATGGTGAAGCAACTGTTCTTGGTTTAGCGATGATGGTATCAGCAATGTCACTCCTTGGTTTCAGTAAGCGCAAAGAAGAGAAATAATCATAAAGTTTATTTCTCGCTTATACCTAGGAACGTTGACTTCGTAGGCTCCTTGTCAACTGTAGTGGGTTGAAGTCAGCTAAGATCGAGAAAGGACAAATTTTGTCCTTTCTTTTTTGATGTTCAGAGTGATGAAAATCCGTTTTTTGAAGTTTTCAAAATTCCGAAAACCAAAGGCATTTCGTTTGATGAGTTTAATGAGATTATTAGTCACTTCTAATTTTGCATTAGAATAGGGTAACTGAAGAGCGTTGACGATTTTCTCTTTGTTCTTGAGGAAGGTTTTAAAGACAGTCTGAAAAAGAGGATGAACCTACTTTAGATTGTCCTCAATGAGTCCGAATAATTTGTTAGACTCCTTATTCTGAAAGTGAAAAAGTAAGAGCTGATAGAGCTTATAGTGGTGTTTCAAGTCTTCTGAATAGCTCAAAAGCTTGTCTAGAATTTCTTTATTCGTCAAGTGCATGCGAAAAGTAGGGCGATAAAATCGTTTATCGCTGAGTTGTCGATTACCCTATTGAATGAGTTTCCAGTAACGTTTGAGTGCCTTATGCTCGTTCGATTTTCTATCCAATTGATTCATGATTTGAACACGCATACGACTCATAGCTCGGCTGATATGTTGTACAATGTGAAAACGATCGAAGAAAAGAGTTTCTTAGTGATGACCGTCAAGTGAACTTTCTTGATTAATTTTTGAGTAATTTTCTGGTTAATAATAGATGAGATTTGAGGGCTCTTCTTGACTAAGGAAGTCCCAGCAATACTCACTTTTCTACAGACTTTACAGTGGAAGCGCTGTTTTCTTAGGCGAATCAGAGCCTGGTATCCCGCATAGTCTAGATAGGGGGTTAGATTCTTTTTAGAAATCATATTTATCCATTTGTCCTTGGCAGTTGGGAACATTTAGAAGTAGGATAATCTAGTTTAGCAAAGATTTCTTTATGTGCATCCCTATTGATGATATCTAGAATTTTGATGTTTGGGTCTTTGATATCGAGTAGTTTTGTGATAAAATGTAATGGTTCCATATGATTCTTTCTAATGATGGTTTGGTCGCTTTTCATTATAGAACTTATGGGATTTTTTTCTACCTTGAATATACAATATAAGTGCACAATAAAAACTCATAAGATTTTCTAGTAAAATAGAATTGAACGAACTAGTTACGAAAGGAAATCTTATGAGCTACCATCATTTTACCATAGATGAGCGTGAGAGTATTCTCATTTACCGTATGCAAGGCCTAAATTTTTCTCAAATTGCTAAGTTGCTTCATCGCCATCCGTCTAGTATTAGTTGCGAGTGGAAATGACATCTAAGAGAAGGACGCTATTCTCTAAGGGTGATAGACTTGACCTGCTTACGGGCTTTCAAAAGGTATTTTAAAAAGTAATCCCGAGTGGATGTTTGACAGTAGTTATCTAGTTTTGTATAGTGAAGGCAAGGTCCTATCTTCTAAATTTAAACTCACCCCATGACGTTATCGTTGGCAAGCTATTAAAGTGGTTTTCTAATGTAAATTACAGTTCTCTGAAAACAGTGGAAGTAGAAACATAAAGTTTTTGAGCGGTATTCGTTAAGGAACGTTTTTAGTAAGTAGTTGAGTCATGTTTTGTTGAACAAGGTTTGAAATCTGGTAATTTTTCTTTACAATAGGAGTACAGATACAAGAACCTATTGTGAGGTGCGATCATTATAGTTCTTATGAGGTTTTGTCTACAACAAAACGGGCTCCATTATATCCGTTATCTGAGTTGATGCTCTTGCCGTGCCAGTGATGGTTGATCCCCCATATCCTTAAAAAATTGATGAAAAGAAGCATGTTGATACTCTCTGTAAATGGCTTCTCCAATACGCTCTTCTCTTGTTCGAAGTTCGGTAAATAAGAAAGATTATAGGAGATGATTTCATAGTTAAATTCTTCTAAATTTGTGCAGCATTTTTCCATTGTTTTTGACATCTTAAATTGGTGTTGAAATGGTCATTGCTTTCTTACTTAAGAGAGAAATACTGATGTCTGCGACGAATACGAGCTATTAGACACATAACTTTCATCTTTTCATTGTTCACTATAAAACTGCGATTTTTAATTCGAGAGTGGCTCTACAATAGCCGTAATTTCCTTTATGTTCGGTATAAATAGCTTGTATTTCAGTTTTGATCATTAATCTTATCAAGCTCCTTTAACTGGTAGCAATATGTCGAATGAGTACGTTTGATAATCTTTAGAAGAATATCAAAATGAAACTCCAAGCTTAATTCTGGAACAATTTCTGTCTTTTCTTCCTTCAATCAAAATAAAACTACATTCTTTTCTTGAAAATGTTCTAGAACTGCCATTCGGTTTCAACTAGCCCCGCTTTTTGTTCTTAGTTCATTGATTGGAGATTTATCTTCATAACTCAATTTCATAATAAAACACCCCAGAAAGTTAGATTTTTCTGTCTAACTTTTTGGGGTGTAGTTACCAATAAGGGCTAAGTGCATTTAGGAGACTACACTTCAAATTCATAGAGTGCTGTAGACAAATAACGTTCGCCGTTATCCGGTGCTAAAGCAAGGACTTTCTTCCCTGTACCTAATTTCTTGGCAACCTCAATTGCCCCGTAAATCGCTGCAGCTGAAGAAATCCCAACAAGGAAGCCTTCTTTTCCACCAATTTCACGGCCAAGCGCTAGAGCATCATCTGACGTTACGCGGACGATACCATCATAGGCCTTTGTATCAAGTGTTTCAGGAATAAATCCAGCTGAGATGCCTTGAATTTTGTGAGGTCCTGGTTTTTCACCAGACAAGATAGCTGACTCGTCTGCCTCAACTGCATAAACTTGAATGTTTGGATTTGCTGCTTTAAGAGCGTGAGAAACACCTGAGATCGTTCCACCAGTACCAACACCACCCACAAAAGCATCTAGTCCATTAGAACCGAAAGCAGCTAGTATTTCAGCTCCTGTTGTTCTTTCATGCACTTCTGGATTAGCTGGGTTATTAAACTGGAGTGGAAGGAATCCGTCGCGTTCAGCAGCGATTTCCTGAGCTTTGGCAATTGCTCCTTTCATTCCGTCGCTACCAGGGGTAAGGACGAGTTCAGCACCATAGGCTTGGATAATCTTACGTCGTTCCACACTCATCGTTTCAGGCATGACGATAACAACTTTATATCCTTTAGCGGCACCAACCCATGAAAGACCGATGCCAGTGTTTCCACTCGTTGCTTCAACAATGGTAGCACCCGGTTTTAGAATACCATCTTGTTCTGCTTTTTCAATCATGCTAAGGGCAATGCGGTCTTTTACTGACGATCCAGGGTTAAAAGCTTCTAGTTTAACATAGACGTCTGCAGCACCCTCTGGAACAATGTTGTTAAGTTTAACAATCGGTGTTTGTCCAATAAGTTCAGTGATATTGTTATAAATAGCCATAGATATACCTCTTTGTATAAGATGATACTAGTATAACGCGCTTAAGGCTATTTGTAAAATATAGAAATCCTATCAAAGTGATAGGATTTTTTTATATCAAAAGTCTAAGCCATTAATTTTTAATCGATTGTGATAAGCCAATTCTAATAAATAGGTGTAAAGCTGAAGGATGTCCGTTTTTTTAGGGAATTCAAATTTATGGAAACTTAGGTGCTCATTATGTGCTTTTAGAAAGATATTTTCTAAATAAGTGATCGCAATCTCACTATCATCTATACCTGCTCCAGCAGTTTCCATTTCAACGTTTACAATGTTCATCAAAAAGAGTGACTTAACAGACACCTTGCGACCAGTGGCACCTTGCTTATCTGTAAAGATGATACGGATATTTGTAAAGATAATTGAATCGCGAATAAGTTTATATCCACTTTGAATTTCTTCATTCTCTAGTAGATATTGACCATATTCTTTGATAAGAGTCTCTTTGTTTTCCTCGCTAAAGTTTCCAGCAAGTCCTTGAATAAATTTCCCAAAAGCCATAATTTCTCCTTCATTTACACTAAGTTTACAGGGACTTCAATTTCTCGTAAACCTTGATCAGTTAAAGTGATTTTTCCATTAAAGAACTCAACGAGAGCAGCTTTGATATTTTCTTTCTCTTCCTTATTAACATAGATCATTGTATCAACTTGATCTGTAAAATTTGTCTCGAGTTCTATGAGTTTATGCTCTCTAAGGAAATTGCCATATTCTTGATACTGAGCGTAAGACATCTGAATGGTTATGCCAGCCTGTTCTTTGATTTCAATAATGCCAATTTCTTTGACAGCCAAGGCCACACTACCTGCATAAGCACGAATCAAACCACCAGCACCTAGTTTGATGCCACCAAAATAGCGGGTAACTACTACACAGACATTGGTAAGATTATGATTTTCTAAGACTCCGAGCATAGGGACTCCAGCAGTACCACTAGGCTCCCCATCATCACTCGTACGCTTGATTTCACTGCGTTCCCCTACAATAAAAGCAGAGCAGTTATGGGTGGCTTTATAGTGTTCTTTTTTGATGGTAGTGATAAAATCACGGGCCTCTTCTTCGCTATAAATACGCTTGACATGGCAGATAAAACGGGATTTTTTGATTTCTTCTTGGACCTGCCCATCCTCTTTAATTGTTCTAAATTCCATGATTTAATTGTACTAAAAAAATACCTAAAGTGCGAGATTTTTACGAATATTAAAGTATGAAAGTAAATCCAAATTACCTCGGTCGCTTGTTTACTGAGAAAGAATTAACTGAAGAGGAACGACAGATGGCGGTGAAACTGCCGGCAATGAGAAAAGAGAAGGGAAAATTGCTTTGTCAACGTTGTAATAGTACGATTCTAGAGGAATGGTATTTGCCTATCGGTGCCTACTATTGCAGGGAGTGTTTACTGATGAAGCGAGTCAGGAGTGATCAAGCCTTATACCATTTTCCGCAGGAAGATTTTTCAAAGCAAGATGTTCTCAAATGGCGTGGTCAGTTAACCCCTTTTCAGGAAAAAGTATCAGAGGGGTTGATTCGAGCAGTCGAAAAGAGAGAGCCTACCTTAGTTCATGCTGTGACAGGTGCTGGAAAGACAGAGATGATTTATCAAGTTGTTGCCAAAGTGATTGATGATGGTGGTGCAGTTTGTTTGGCAAGTCCTCGAATTGATGTGTGTTTGGAACTGTATAAGCGACTGCAGAAAGACTTTGCTTGCGATATAGCACTACTTCATGGTGAGTCAGAACCCTATTTTCGAACACCACTAGTTGTTGCAACGACTCATCAGCTGTTAAAATTTTATCATGCTTTTGACTTGCTGATAGTGGATGAGGTAGATGCCTTTCCTTATATTGACAACACTATACTTTACTATGCTGTAAAGAATAGTGTAAAGGAGGATGGATTAAAGATATTCCTTACAGCAACTTCTACAGATGAGTTAGATAGGAAGGTTCGCACAGGAGAATTAAAACAATTAAGCTTGCCGAGACGGTTTCATGGAAATCCTTTGATTATTCCTAAACCTGTATGGTTATCGGATTTTATTCGCTGTTTAGAGAGAAGTCAGTTGTCATCTAAGTTAAAGACCTACATTGAGAAACAGAGAAAATCAGGTTATCCATTGCTGATTTTTGCATCAGAGATTAAGAAAGGCGAAAAACTAAAAGAAATACTACAGGTGCATTTCCCAGATGAGAATATCGGTTTTGTATCTTCTGTCACAGAAGACCGATTAGAGCAAGTGCAAGCTTTTCGAGATGGAGAACTAACAATACTGATCAGTACGACAATATTGGAACGTGGGGTTACCTTCCCTTGTGTGGATGTTTTCGTAGTAGAAGCTAATCATCGTCTCTTTACCAAGTCTAGCTTGATTCAGATTGGTGGTCGAGTCGGGCGTAGTATGGACAGACCAACTGGCGAATTGCTCTTCTTTCATGATGGATTAAATGTTTCCATTAAAAAAGCAATCAAGGAAATTAAGCAGATGAACAAGGAGGCAGGTTTATGAACTGTTTACTATGTGGACAGACAATAAAGAGTGACTTGACATTTAGTCACCTTTTGCTGCTTAAGAATGAGAACAACTATCTTTGTTCAGATTGTGAGTCTACTTTTGAGAAAATTGGTGAGGACTATTGCCCGAACTGTATGAAAGCAGGCTTGTCAACCATGTGTCAAGATTGTAAACTTTGGTGTAAAGAAGAGATTCGAGTCGATCATAATGCAATCTTCACATATAATCAAGCTATGAAAGACTTCTTTAGTCGATATAAGTTTGATGGGGATTTTCTACTTAGAAAGGTTTTTGCTCCTGTTCTAGCTAATGAATTGAAAAAGTATGGAGACTATCAATTTGTTGTTATTCCTCTAAGTCCTGAAAGATTGCTTGAGAGGGGATTTAACCAGGTTGAAGGTTTGGTTGAGGCAGCAGGTTTTTCTTTTCAAGATTTACTAGGGAAAAGAGAAGAGACGGCTAGTTCTTCTAAGAATCGCTCGGAACGATTAGCTACCGAAATTCCATTTTTTATAAAAACTGAAGACCCTCTTCCTAAGAAAATTTTGGTTATTGATGACATCTATACAACAGGTGCGACTGTAAATCGTGTGAAGCGTCTTTTTGAAGAAGCAGGAGCTTTGGATGTTAAAACTTTTTCCCTTGTAAGATGAGGAAAAAATTTGCAAAATGAAAATGAAAGCGCTATAATATAGTTAGAAAAACAAAAATGTTTAGAAAGAAGGTACTTATATGATTAAATATAGTATCCGTGGTGAAAACCTAGAAGTAACAGAAGCAATTCGTGATTATGTAGTTTCTAAACTCGAAAAGATCGAAAAGTATTTCCAACCAGAGCAAGAGTTGGATGCACGTGTGAATTTGAAAGTTTACCGTGAGAAAACAGCAAAGGTTGAAGTAACAATTCCACTTGGATCTATTACTCTTCGTGCAGAAGATGTTTCTCAAGATATGTATGGTTCTATCGATCTTGTAACAGATAAAATTGAACGTCAGATTCGTAAAAATAAAACTAAAATCGAACGGAAGAATAAAAATAAAGTTGCGACAAGTCAACTCTTTACAGATGCTCTAGTTGAAGATGCAGATGTTGTGCAACCCAAAGTCGTTCGTTCAAAACAAATTGATTTGAAGCCAATGGATTTAGAAGAAGCGCTTCTTCAAATGGATTTATTGGGACATGATTTCTTTATCTATGTAGATGTAGAAGATCAAACAACAAATGTTTTGTATCGTCGTGAAGATGGTGAGGTTGGTTTGCTCGAAGTAAAAGAATCATAAAATTGAAATAACTAATAAGAGTGGTTTACTGATTTGTAAACCACTTTTTCTTGTGCCTATGAGTAAGTAGAAAAACGAGGAAATCCTTGATAAAACAGTCAGAATCGGCCCCTATAATCTGAACTTATAGGGGTGTTTATATTTATTAAGTAGACAAAATAATATCCTAAGGGATAGAATGGGGTTGTCAACAAATAGCGAATACAAAAATGTAAGCGCTCTTATAACAATTAAAGGAGTCATGACTATGGCAACAAAAGAAGAAATTTTACGCGAACTATATCCTGAGGACCTTTTTCACTATGCGGATGGTCTAACTTTGGGAGAAGCAGAGGTTTTACAAGAAACTCGCCGTTTGATTGAGAAATATCTCCGTCCAGTTATTAATGAATACTGGGAAAAACCTGATTTTCCTTTTGAAGAATTCTATGCTGTGGCTAAGGGCGCTCAAATTATGAACAATCCAAAATTGTTTGAGGGACGTGAAGGTAGCTGGAAACCATCTGAACTTTATATTGCCTTCTTGTATCTTGAACTTGCTCGCTTCGATGCTTCTATGGCAACATTCTACACCGTTCATGGCGGACTTTGCTACAACACAATTCTCTTGGGTGGTGATGAGCGTCAACAAAAAGAATTTCTTCCAAAACTAGCTGCATTTGATTGGCAAGGTTGCTTCGCTTTGACTGAACCTCTTTCAGGTTCTGATATTGCTGGAGGACTTGCAACTACTGCAGAACGTGTTGGAGACAAGTGGATTCTAAATGGTGAAAAACGCTGGATTGGTGGTTCAGACACTGCAGACGTTGTTCCTGTATTTGCTCGTGATGTTGCGGATGGCAAGGTGAAATGCTTTATCGTTCGTAAGGGAGCACCGGGATATCATGCAGAACCAATCCCACATAAAATCGCTCTTCGTTGTGTCCGCAATGGCCATATCACCATGAAGAATGTAGAGGTTCCAGATTCAGACCGCTTGGTAAATATCAATGGTTTTGGTGATGTAGCCCGTATCTTGACCTTCACTCGTGCGGACGTTGCTCACATTGCTATGGGAGTAACTTGTGGATCATATGTTTCAGCACTTAAATATGCTAAAGATCGCGAACAGTTCAAACGTCCAATTGCCAAATTCCAAATTGTTCAAGAAAAATTGGCTCGCATGCAAGCAAATGCTGTAGCAGTTATTGCTTATTCAACTCGTATTGCTGAGATGCAAGAGAAAGGGAATGAATTGATGCTTAACTCTGCTCTTGCTAAGATGCACAATTCCTTGGTGATGCGCGAAACAGTTGCCCTTGCTCGTGAAACTTGCGGAGGTAATGGTATTACACTTGAGACAGACGTTGCTCGTTTCTTTGCAGATGCTGAATCAATCTATACCTATGAAGGTTCACACGAAGTGAATGCCTTAATTGTTGGTCGTGAGATTACTGGACTAGGTGCCTTTGTTTAATGTCAGGAGGGCGATTGAAGGATTTTTGTTCAATCGTCCTTGCTTCATGCACTGGATTTTTGTAGAATAAGAAGGAGAAAATAATGATATCTAAGGTGATGATTATTGGTTCTGGTCAAATGGGAAGCGGAATTGCTCAAGTATTTGCTCAGGCTGGTTTTACAGTTTACTTAAACGATATTAAAGAAGAATTTGTTCAAAGAGGCTTGAATAATATCACAAAACAATTGGAACGTTCAGTTGAAAAAGGACGGATGTCTGTGGATGAGAAGGATCAGGTATTGGCCAATTTGCTTCCATCTATTTCATATGAAGATGCGAAACAAGTCCAATTGGTGATTGAAGCTGCAACTGAGAACCGTGAGATTAAGTTGAATATTTTCAAACAATTGGATGAATTGACAGATCCTAAAACTATCTTAGCATCAAACACATCCTCTTTGTCAATCACGGATATAGCTGCTGCTACTAAACATCAGGAGCGCGTGATTGGAATGCACTTCTTTAATCCTGCCCCAATCATGAAACTTGTAGAGGTTATTAAGGCCTTGCAGACTTCAGAAGAAGTGGTTCAGGCGGTTCGTGAATTGACAGTGAAAATTGGTAAAACACCAGTTGATGTTAAAGATTCTTATGGTTTTGTTGTGAACAGAATTTTGATTCCTATGATCAATGAAGCCATTTACATTCTAGGTGAAGGAGTGGCTAGTGCCGAGGAAATCGATGAAGCGATGAAACTTGGTGCAAATCATCCTATTGGACCTTTGGCTCTTGCTGACTTGATTGGGTTGGATGTTTGTTTGGCTATTATGGGCGTCCTAAACCAAGGGTTTGGTGATCAAAAATACCGTCCTGCGCCTCTTCTTAAGAAAATGGTCGAAGCAGGAAAATTGGGACGGAAGACAAAAGAAGGCTTCTTTACTTACTAGACACTGATGGAGGTAGTCATGAAAGACGTAGTTATTGTTTCGGCAGTGCGAACACCTTTAGGTTCCTTTGGCGGGAGCTTGAAGAATGTTTCTGCTGTTGATTTGGGATCTTTGGTAATTAAGAGTGCTTTGGAAAAAGCGAATATTAAACCAGAGCAGGTAGATGAAGTGATTATGGGGAATGTCCTAGGCGCAGGTTTAGGCCAAAACGTGGCTCGCCAAATGAGTATTCATGCTGGGCTTCCTGAATTTACACCAGCCTTTACCATTAATAAGGTTTGTGGTTCCGGTTTGAAGGCAGTGCAGTTAGCTGCTCAAGCGATTCAGTGCGGAGATGCAGATATTGTCGTGGCTGGTGGTGCAGAAAACATGAGCCAAGCTCCATATGTTTTGCCAAGCTTCCGTTGGGGTGGCCGTATGGGAGATTCGAAAGTGGTAGATACCATGATTAAGGACGGTTTGTCTGATGCCTTTAACGAATACCATATGGGGATTACAGCCGAGAATGTGGCCGAAGAATATGGTATTAGCCGGGATGATCAAGATGCTCTTGCTTTGGAATCACAAAAACGAGCAGTAGCGGCTATAGAATCTGGACGCTTTAAGGAAGAGATTGTTCCGGTGGTTATTCCTCAACGCAAAGGCGATCCTATCGTCTTTGATACAGATGAATTTCCTAGAAAAGATGCTAGCTTGGAGAGTCTGTCTAAGCTGCGTCCTGTTTTCAAAAAAGACGGTTCTGTTACAGCGGGAAATGCCTCAGGTATCAATGACGGGGCGGCGGCTGTCTTGGTCATGAGTGCTGAAAAAGCTGAAGAATTAGGACTTCCAGTCATTGCGCGCATTCGTTCGTATGCAAGTGCAGGTTTGGATCCTAAGATTATGGGATGTGGACCGATTTATGCGACCCGTAAAGCTCTTGAAAAAGGTAATTTGACAGTTGATGATCTTGACTTGATCGAGTCAAATGAAGCCTTTGCTGCTCAGGCTTGTGCGGTCGGGAAAACACTTGGTTTCAATACCGATATTGTCAATGTCAATGGTGGCGCGATTGCTCTTGGTCACCCAATTGGGGCTTCAGGTTGCCGTATCCTAGTGACTCTGGTACATGAGATGATGAAACGTGATGCTAAAACTGGTTTAGCTACTCTCTGTATCGGAGGAGGGATGGGAACAGCCCTCATCGTTGAACGTTAGTTATTAGAAAACTGAACGTCATTTCCTCTTTTTCAATATTACGATTACAAAATGAGATTTTAATCCGATCTCATAGTTACATACCTTATCAAGTGTCTTTCTCTAAAAGGACTTGATAAGGTATTTTTATTTTTCCTAAGACTTTAAGGATGGATTGGACGACAACATCCTATAAGTTGAACTTATAGGTCTATAAATAAAGATTAAGTAGACGGATGGAAAAAAAAAGTTTATGATGAAAATGTAAGCTCTTACATTTTGTGTTGGTATTTGTTGACGCTGTACTCTGTACTCAAAATAAATCAAGTAGGAGCAGAACAATGAGTAAAACTGTTTTATTAGAGGTTAAGAATGGTCTTGGCTATCTAACAATTAACCGTCCATCGGCTTTGAACGCTTTAAGTTCAGAAGTCTTAAAGGATTTGAATCTCGCTTTAGACCAAATTGAAGCAAGCGAGGATATTCGTGTTGTCATTGTGACTGGTCAAGGAGAGAAAGCATTTGTCGCGGGAGCAGACATTAAAGAGATGGACCAAATGTCTCCAATTCAGGCTCATGAATACATGACCTATGCGAACGACACCTTTACCCGCTTATCTGAATTGACTCAGCCAACTATTTCAGTATTGAATGGTTATGCTTTGGGAGGCGGTTTAGAATTAGCTCTTTCAACTGATATCCGAATCGGCTATGACAAGACAATGGTTGGCTTCCCTGAAGTCGGCTTGGGAATCATTCCTGGTTTTGCAGGTACCCAAAGAATGTCTCGTTTGATTGGTACTAGTAAAACAAAGGAATTAATTTTCACTGCTAGAATGGTTAAAGGACAGGAAGCATATGATCTTGGAATTCTTAACAAGTTGGTATCAGCAGAAGAACTATTGCCTGCGGCAGAAGAGTTAGCAGCAGCGATTATGAAAAATGCACCGCTAGCAGTTGAAAAAGCTAAACATATTATCCAAGTTGGCTCAGAACTCCCTCTGAAAAATGCTATTCGTTTGGAAACAGAAGCGGAAGCTCTACTTTTCTCAACAGAAGATAAGGTAGAAGGAATGCGCGCTTTTGTTGAAAAACGCAAAGCTGTCTTTCAATGTAAATAAGAGAGGAGATAGGTTATGAAAGTTGTAACATTGTCTGAAGCTATTTCCTTGATTCATTCAGGAGATAAAGTTGGTATTTCTGGATTTCTTGGAGTGGGAGAACCATTTGAGTTAATTGAGGAACTAGTTCGTCAAAACCAGCAAGATTTGACCTTAGTGTCTGTTGTAACCTCTCAACCAGGTAAGGAAGTTGGAGTTGGTCGTCTTTGTGAAAATCATCAGGTTACAAAGTATATTGCAGCCCATGTAGGAACATCTGCTGCTGCTCAGCATGATTATTTCTCAGGAACCATGAAAGTGGAGTTCACTCCGATGGGAACTGTCGTAGAACGCTTACATGCTGCAGGTGCAGGTCTTGGAGCAGTTTTAACGCCAACAGGTGTAGGAACAATTCTTGAAGATGAGCACGAAAAAGTAACTCGAAATGGAAAAGAATATTTGATTTATGATCCATTGAAGATTGATATTGCCTTGATTAAAGCTACTAAGGCTGATAAATATGGTAATCTTTATCTAGATGGGACTACTAAAAACATCTCTCTTCAACTCGCTCTAGCGGCTGATACAGTCATTGTTGAGACAAACGAGTTGGTTGAAGTCGGGGAAATTGATCCAAATGATATTTACATCCCTGGTATCCTAGTTGACTATGTCGTTCAAGGATTGACACCACAAGAGCATCATCAGATGATGGGAGACTTGTGGACAGAGACAAAAAAACTGGCGGGGGTGAAGTAAAATGAAAGCAAAAGAAATTATCGCAAGACGTGTAGCGCTTGAATTTAAAGATGGAGATGTGGTCAATCTTGGATTTGGGATTCCAAACGCTTCTGCTGATTATATTCCTGAAGGAGTAAATGTTATTTTGCAGGCAGAAAATGGCGCCCTTCGATTTGGAGAAACACCAACTAAGGACACCTATAATGCCAATTTAGCGAACTCTGGTGGAGCTCCTATCACATTATTACCAGGAGCAGCCTTGTTTGATCTACAAACTTCCTTTGCAATTATTCGTGGTGGACACGTGGATGCAACTGTTCTGGGAGCGCTAGAAGTCAGCCAAGATGGTAGCATTGCGAACTGGATTATCCCAGGGAAATTTGCTCCTGGTATGGGTGGCGCAATGGACTTATTGGTAGGTGCTAAGCGTGTAATCGGGGCTATTCAACACACAACTGCTGATGGGGAATCCAAGTTGTTGAAAGAATGTACCTTGCCACTTTCAGCTAAAGGAGTATTGGATCTTGTCATCACAGAATTAGCTGTTTTTGGATTCAAAGATGGTAAATTCCTGTTGAAAGAGCTGGCTCCTGGTGTGACATTAGAAGAAGTTCTTGAAAAAACAGCTGGGGAAGTCATTGTCTCAGAAGACCTAAAAACAATGCCGATTTAAGCAAAAAAAGAGCTATTTTCTACTTAGTGTGTTATGATATAAACTAGATAGTATTGTAAGCGCTTTATATACAACGTTAAAATGAAGTATTCGAAATGTTATTTCGATAAAAAGTCAGTAGACAACTATCAAACACTAGAATAGTTGTCTAATTGACTTACTAAAATAGTGAAGGAAAGCTAGGTGATGGGTAAGTGGATATTATCCAAATGAACTATTTCATCAATATCATAGAATGCGGATGCAACCTTTCCATTGCTGCAAAGAAGATTCACATTAGTCAATCAGCCTTGAGTCAATTCGTGACAAATTTTGAAGCAGCTGAAGGGGTTCAATTATTCAATCGCAAGAATGGAAGATTAGAAAGTTTAACAGAGACGGGACGCA
>ERZ773035.1966-NODE-1966-length-13954-cov-6.417872_pt1 | contig 13954 bp, 24 predicted proteins | sample MGYA00511487_ERZ773035 | MGnify/ENA primary metagenome ERZ773035 (study PRJEB29015, sample SAMEA2737985) | human oral metagenome | biome: human oral; feature: human-associated habitat; material: dental | place: China | collected 2024 ...
TTAATAAATTTTTTTTCATAATACTCTCCCTTTATAAAGCGATATTTTTATTAATTGATATTTCCAGCAATTATAGCAAGTCCAACAATACTAAATAAAACTAAAGCAGTAATTCCCATAGATTTAAAATAACCTAATCTTTCAGTCCATCTATAATATTTTCCAGCATATGCTATTATAAGAATAAATATAATTAAACCTAACATTTAGAATTCACCACCTTTTAGTCTTTTTTTCATTATACTTTTATAATACTATTAAGTCAACTCATTTCTTCAACTAAAATTCTATATAAAAAATATAGTTCACTTTTAGATAAAATTTGAAGTTCACGGAGAGGATAGCCCCTCAACACATACTTAGATATTGTGAAGGCTATCCAATCCGTTTTTATTAGTTTTTTATATCTTCATCCATAACTGAAATAAATTTACTTATAGGTCCAGCTTGTGTTATATCTGATTGTTCTAAAATAGTTTTAGCCAATGAATAAATAGTTGAAAAGGATAAAATTTTCTCAACCACTTCTGTTGGATTCATACTACATTTTAGCTCATTTATTAATTTATCATCTCTAAAAATAGGACAAGAATTATAAATAATTTCAACATCTGTATCTTGATTATTATCTAAAACTATATCTAAATAATCTTTACGACTTATAGCTTCACATTCAATCTCTTTATCTAATTCTTTTACTAAAACTTTAAACTTTTTCTTTTTTTCTCTTTCTTTACCTCTTTTTAATAAATCATCTATACTAACTAACATCTAAACCTCCTATTTTATATCATTTTCATATTTTAGATCTTCAGGTGTAAATCCAAATGGATATTCTTCCTCAACAACTTCTCCTTTTGTAATATTGATTAAATCTATTGAATTAAACCAAACATTATCAAGAGAGATTCTTTCTTCTTGTTTTCCTGGTGTATCTGGGTCTGCTAGATTAGTCACTATTCTAACTCTAACATCTCTACCCTTTACCAATTTTTGAAGTATCTTTTTACCTCTTGAATATACTTTTTCAAATGTAACGCTCCCTTCACCTTTTAAAGCCACTATCTTACTATCAACAGATAACCCTAATTGTACATCTTTTCTATCTGCAGTTACTTTTGCATTTACTTTTGTAAATTCTGCTATTTTCTCATTATCTATCCAAAGAGTACCGTGAGCACCAGCAATAGTATGATAACCTCTTATAGTTGTATCTGCCATTTTTACCTCCTATCACATCTTTATTGAAATTGAAAGATTTGCCATAGTATCTGCAAATCTAACATCACCTGTTAAAAATACATCATCTCCAGAAGGATATTTTAAGATTTCCATTTCAGTCATTTCTTCTGGGTCTTTTCCATCTAAAACAATTAATCTTTTTTGTGCTTCTAAGTCTATTTCAATCTTATTTTCATAATCTCCCGATAGTACATTTGGAGCCATTTCTTTAAAATAAACTTTTGTAACATTAGAACAGAAATTCATTTTGTTATTGTAGTCATTTATGTAAATTCCTAACCAATAATTTTTAAACGTATCTCTTATGTCATCAGTTATAAAGCACATCCCCTCAACAATTTTGATTTTTCTTGTATCTTTCTTCCAAGTGCTATCAAAAGTAGTTTTTGAGTTTACTCCATAATTAACTCTGACTTTTTCATCATCATTGTATAGAGAGAATTTACCAAGTTTTGGCTCAAAGTAATCTACTTCAGTTAAATCACTCATAACAAAGTTATCAGCAGAACGATTAATAGGCATTCCAGCTATAAGCCCAGCTATTGCAGCTGTGTATTCTTGTGCAGTAAAATCTTCATAAATAGATTTATAAGTTCCTGTATTTCCTAACTCTACTATAGCCACATGATCTGTATTATTAGCAAAGCTAGAAACATATTTAACAGTTTTTCCTATTGCTCCATCATTTCCAAATACTTGTTTAACCCAAGTTACAAGTTTTTGGTCATCTGCTTGTTCTGCCCCTGGGTAAGCTAACCAGTGCATTTTTCTTTCTTTAAATTCACCTAGAATGTCATCTAAGTTTTCCCCTGTTTGCAATACTCTTATTAATACTTTTTTAGCTCCATAGTGCATTGCTAATTTAATATACTTAACATTTTTAGCATCCCATTCTTTTTCTTTCAAATCTGCTATCGTTTTAAAAGTATTCCACTTAGTAGTTTTCTTAGTATCTTTTAATATTAAGCAAACTATACCTCTTTCACTTCTTTGTATAGCTGTTGTTGCAAGAGTTTTAAACTCTATATTAATGTTTGGACTAGCTTTTATTTGTCCTACTTCATTTCCCATTAATTGCTACCTCCTTCTTTAAATCTCAATTTTAAATCTTTCATAAGTTCATAATCATAAGATTTTCCATATAAGTCATATAAACTTAGTGTAAAAACATAGTGCCCAACTCTGTCTACAATTTTTATATCTGTATTTCTTAAAGTTAGATATCTATCTAGCACATGCAAAACCTTTTTACCTTCTATTTCCAAAGCATTATCTAAGTTTTCTAAATTATCTAATATTTCAGCATTAGTTAGTTTTCCATTAGTTTTTGGATAATAGATAATATCAATATCTATTGTTTTTAGTTCTCTATATTCAGAATTAAATTCTTTTTTATAGCTAACTAAATCTATGAAAAAACAAGGTTTTTTAATATTGTCTATATCTTCACTATATGGAATTATTTTTAACTTTTCTGAAATAATCTTATTTAATGAATTTCTTATATCCGCCCATTTCATTTATTCATCAGCCCCTTATAAAAATTTTTTAAATCTTTATAGAATTTAATTTGTCTCATAGCTACTGCTGTTCTAAGCATAAATCTACCTCTGACAAAAGGAGCTACTAACTTTTTACCAATAGCAGGGACATATCTGCCTACTTTTTGCCTATGACCATACTCAACATGAGGTGGCATAATCACAAATATTGAATATAATTTGAGTAAACTTTTTTCCAGTTAATCTTTTTCCATTCTCTCTGTGCCAACCACCTTTTAAATGTCCAGATTTTCCAACTGGAGTTAATTCTTTAACATCTTTCTTTAAATCCTCAGCTTGTAACATTAAAAATCTTTCAGTTTCTTGTGGAGCTTTTGTTTTTATTTCATCAAGAATTTTGTCAAACTCTTTGAAACCTTTAAGCTTCATAATCTACCTCATTTTCAGATACTTCTGTTAAAACTATCTCTTTATGTTTTATAATGTTGTATGCCAAAGGCTTAGAGGCTTTGAACATATAAATAGCTCCATCTGCTTTTCTTGTAACTTTTAGTAAGTCATTTTGCTTTATATCTACATCTAAACCTACAAAAAGTTTATATTCTTGACCACTACTGTTGACTGGTCCAGGTGTAACACTTCTCAACCATTTCTGAGAAAGTCTGCAAGGGATATCTTTTAATATTTCTCTTTGTTCTTCAAAAGCACCACCATATTCATCTGTAATAGTAACAGAGCGAATAACTGTAACTCTATCATTATGTAATTTGTCTAAAATACTCATACAGTACCAACCTTTCGGAACCTAAATAATTGACTTTTTAACGATAAAAACATTTCATCAGTAGTGTTATTAGATGTGTCATATTCTATTGTTGTATCTCCTTCTGTTACCTTAGAAATATTTCCTTGTAAGTTTGTTTCTTCAATGTTTTTTAAAGCTAAATGCTCTGCAACTGGTTCTATAAGTTCAACTGGAAAATCATCTCTATTCATAAAATTTAAAGCTTTTCTAACCAAAATAGTTACTTGAATTTTCAATCTAGCTTCGTTGCTAATATTTGTTAATTCTTTCACTTTTTCAATTATTTTGTTATAAATTTCTTCCATATTTAACCTCCAAATATGAAAAAAGCACCTAGAAATCAAATTCTAAGTGCTTTATAAATTATGCTTCTGATACAGTTATTTCAGGCTTCTTTGTTGTAAGTAATAATATTTTACTGTCATTTTTGATATATAAACCATAATGTTGGTCTATATTAACCTTAGTTGCCTTATGGTCAATATCTCTTGCTTTTTCAACTTGTGGACTTCTTTTTAATAATAAGCCAATAGCACCAGCTTCAATAATTGGGTTTGTCACTTCATTAGCTTTAACTAATGCTGGATTAGATGTAACAACTAATTGAACGCCACAAAGTTCTCCAATAACTCCTGTCATCATTAAAGGTTTACCAGCAATATCTTTTAAAGCTAGGAAATTTTTATCTTTTCTAAGCTCTGCATATTGGTCAGGTGTTATGAATATAACTCTAGGGTTATCTATTTTTTCTCCAAATTTAGTTAAAGTATCAGCTAAGACATCATAGGATAATTTAACAGACTTTCTATTATATTTTAATTTTGCTTTTTTAATTTCATCTAAAACATCATTATCTATTTTTCTTGCAATAGACACAGTTAATTGAGATACTCCTTCACCTAATGGATCCCCATATCCAGATAATAAAGCTTCATCTGAAAAATGTACCCCCTTAGCTATCTTTTTGATTGTTACTTCTGTTTTAGATGTTGTTAGATTTTCATAGGGAACAGCTCCTAATTCTGCAACATCTTCTGCTATTCCAAGTAAACCCCATTTAGGAATAGTTAACACATTCCCTGGAACTCCTTCTAATTTATTATTGATATCAACAAGTGGTCCAAATACTAATTTGTGAGGTAATTCTTCTCTTATCATATCTTCCAATACTTCTGGTATTATTAAATGTTCTACTTTTGTTTCTCCTGCCATATCTTATTCTCCTTTCAATTCATCATATAATTTTTTATTTGTATTAAATAATTCAGTTCTTTCAGACAAAGTCATTTTTGAGAAATCATCTTTTGTGTATTTTTTGTCTTCGCTACCACCATTCATCGCTCCTGGCACTCCACTAGCACCAAGAGATTTTACATATTCTCCCATTACTTCTGCAAAACCTTTAACAGATGCCTCTATTTCTTCTTCTGTAACTCCACTAATTCTATCTAAGAATTTTTCTGGCATTTTATATTTTGTAAGAGTTGCTTTTTTGATTTCATCTGTCTTAATCTTTGTAAGCTCAGCATTCTTTGCATCCAAATCTTTTTGAATCTTATCAATTTCTTTTTTGTGCTTTTCTTCTGCAGTAAGATTAGCATTTTTAATTCTTTCCTCATAATCTTCAATAGTTTCATCATGCTTTCTTTCAAGTTCTTTTTTTTCTTTTTCAAAGTCTGCTTTCAATCTTGCAAATCTTTTGTTAATCATTTCATCTACTTCTTCTTGAGTAAATGTTTTTGGCTCTCCTGGTTCTGCAAATAGTTGAATATTAAGTTTAATTTTTTTCATTTTATCCTCCTGTTTAAAGTCCTGTTTGACTATATTTTATCCAGGTGTTTTATGTCCTCCAGTACGACAATATTTATCTTTGTACCTCCTTTTTTTGGAATAAAAAAAGCACCTAGTTTTTAGCTAAGTGCTTTTGAGTTAATTATTTTATTTAGTTCTTTCCTTAAAAAAGTCCTTCCAGAAAGGGTTTTCTTTATCAAAAATTTCTTTTTGTTCAGCTGTTAAGTTGTGTGGATAATCTGCAAACAAATTAAAGATTTTTATCTTATCAAAACTAAAAAGATGTTTTCCAAAACTGTCTAAGTTATCTATCCACCACACCTTATCGTTTTTATTTTTCTTATAAAAATCACTTAGCATATCCACCTTCTCCTTTATTTTGATTATTTTTAGCTGTATTTATATATCCTAATAAATTTTTAAACTCCTCACTATTTTTGCAAGAATCTACATCTATTAAAATACTTGCAGGTTCTAACTTCAGACCTCTGGAACTATGTGAAGCTTTGCAATTAAATCTTGACTTTAAGACTGATATGTCTAATTTTTTAAAACCATTTTTATCTTCTGTTTGCAATTCCAAATACTCAAAACTTTTATTTAATTTTCTTATAATTGCTGCATGTTCTCCAATTGCTAAATAGTATTCTTTATCTTCTTTAACAAATGCAAGTAATTCTTTAACAGCTTTAAAATCACTAGTATTTTTTACTATTTTACTTTGAATACCATCTAAATTAGCAATTTCAACTATACTTCTGGGTGTAGCAAAAATATCCATAGATTTACCACCTCTAAAATCCAAAACATCATATCCATTTCTGTTCCCTATATATGCAAATGCTACTGACGAACATGACCCACCAGTTTTATCCCCTCCACCTACTTTTGAGATTATTTCTTTGGTTGTTAATTCTTTTTGTAATTTTCTAACCTCATTATACTCTACTTTGTCATTTTGAGCCCATGTCATTGTAAAAGTGTTAGGTATTGGCTCTTTACTTTCTTTATTTATACTCCTATTTTCGTTGTTTGTCAATGGTTCATTATCATTGTTATCTTTTTCTCCTATTTCTTCTCTACCTTGCTTAACTAAACTTTCATAATCAATAATTGGGATAGTGGTACTTCTGCAACGAGAGGCGAGGGTGCATAGGTGGATAATTTAATCCAACTGCAACACTTTTTATTGAAAACACCTCCCCATGAAGCTCAGAACAAATTTGACTTGTTTTACTATCCAATGTTGCACTAAATTCATATTTTTCTATACCAGCTTCTTTATATCCATCTAATGTGGCTTGATTTAAAGTATAGTTGACTTCTGTTCTTAAAAGTCTTTCAACATCATTCTTTTTAGCAGTTTCAAATCTTTCAGAAACTCTTTTAGTCATAGTTTGTAAGTTGATACCTTGTATCATCCCATTAACTATTTCTTGCTTTACTGTTTGTGCTAATTTATCAGTATTAGCCCAAATTCTTTCAGAAAAGTTTGCACCACTCCAAGGTCTATCTAAAACTGTTTTTATTTTTTCTGGACTGACTATAACATTAATTCCTAAATCTTTTGTTACCTCTGTGTAAGTATCTCTATAAATTGATGACAATGTGTTTTTTGTAGCACTTTCAACATCACTTGATACTTTTTTATAAGTTCTATATTGATTTGAGTTCTAAGACTATCTAAGTGGCTCATACGACTTCTAGCAGATAATGTTTCAATTTCTAAAAAAAGTTTTTTCGCTTCCAAAGGTGCATTCTTTAAAAGTTTGTTATATTCTTTCATATAATCTTGTAAATCTTTTTTCCAAACTTTATATTCATCACCTTTTAAAAGTTTTAAGGCATCATGATAGCTTAAATTATTATCTTTCATATAAGCTGTACCTATCCTACTAAGTTCTTTATTTATATTTTGCTTAGCTTTTTCAAGTGCAATCTTATATTCTTTTTCTACATCTTGTATTTTACTAAATGCCTTAGCTTCTCTTTTAACTTGTCTTTCTTCCCAATAATCTCTATTCTTTTGAGCCATCAGCACCAACTCCTAATGGAGTATTCATATCTTTTTCTGCATTAATATCTTCTTCAGCTTTTATTTTTTCTAACTCAATTTTTGCATCTTCTATAAAAGGCAATATAGATAAAATAGTTTCGTGCGATACTATTCCTTGTAGTTTTTGAGCTGTATCTGCTGCTTCAACTAAATTTTTAGGGACATTTCTAGTAAAGACTTTTTGAATATCTTTTGGAGTTATTTTTAAATTATAGAAATCTATCATAAGTTGTAATCTTTGATTGATAGCCTTTTTAAAATACATTTCCTTTTGTGCTGCTAATTGCTCTAATGCTAAAAGTTTATACCCAAGTGCAACTCCTGAACTATTTCCTGAAAATTCTTTGTCTTGCATGTCAGGTATCATAGAAAATTTATGTATATCTTGATTTAATCTATTTTTATTGTTTTGAGCATAACTATCATTGACTTGTTTCACAAGCCATTTAGCATCACCTTGGTCATTGATAAGCATAACCTTATTTTTATTCATTCTTTCTATTTCTTCATCAGTAGTTCCACCCATATTAACTAAAACTAAGTATGCATCTGTAAAATCTTTCATGTCATCAATAGCAGTAGAAGTAGCTTCATTGTATCCATCTATCAAAGAAATTACATTTTTAAAATCTCCATTTGCTCTCTTATTGTTTAAGAACTCTATGATTGGGACTTGATTAAATCCGTGTAATTTAGATTCTCCTTTTACAGTTGGGACTTCTTTTTTATCAATATCAGATATATATTCGTAAGTAGTAACTGATGTACTATCATAAACTTCCAATGTATAAACCCATTTATCTTCTTTATTTTTAGTTTTATCCCATCTAACTGCTGCAACTATTTCTTTTTTTACCGTGTTATCTCTTAAAATAAAACAATCTCTTGGGTCTACAACTACATTTCCAATAGTATTATCCACATTTTTATACCAAAGTTCATAAGACTTTCCAAATACACTCAAATTTGAAGCATGTTCAAAATTTTCTTGTTGTTCTTCTTCAGTTGCCAAATATTCAGATAATTTTTCAAAATCTTTTTTTAATTTATCATCTTGTAAAGCATAAGCTATTGGCTTTCCTAAAAAATAGGCTGTTGCAATAGTTGTAATATACTCTGGATAATTATTAATTAATTTTGTATCTTTTTTCTTATTACTTCTATCTTTCTTATTTAAAATATTGTGTTTTCCGCTATAATAATCTTCCATTTTTTGTAGTTCTGGTAGCTCATCTTTTATAAAGGCTTCCAGTGCTTCTTTTAATTCCTGTACCTCCATTAATCCTCCTTTCTATCTTATTCCTAAGCTATTTCTATCTATTGTTCTTACAGAGTTATTTCTCATATATTCCTCAAGTGCATATCTCATAGCATCCATTAAATGGTTAAAATCGTCAATAGGTTTATTTGTTGGTTTCCCAAATTTATCTTTATCCCAAGCATAGTTGGAAATCTCTGTTAAGAAATTTACACACCTAGGATGGATGAAAATTTTAAAATCTTGGATAAACTGTATTCCAGCATTGATACTATCTTTCCCTTTTTTAGAGCCTTTTATCCTGTAAAGTCCTAAACCTTTCAAATGGTCTATGCTCTTAGCTTCTTGACAATCTGCAACTATAATCTCTTTTTTAAAACCCATTCTTTCAATCTTCATAAAAATATCGGTATTGTGCATTCTAGTATTGTAAAATTCATCAAAAACATAAATTTCTTTTTGCTCCTGGTCCAATATTCCACAAAAAAAAGCAGCAGGGTCATTTGTATATCCAAAATCTAACCCAAATACTGCTTTTGCTTTTTGTCTTTTATTTAAAATTTCTCTCCAATCAAATTCTAATTCCCGCCAATTTTCATAGACAAGTCCATCCACTATACCCCAGTTACCAAGCCCAGCAACTTGATATCTACGAGGATTATTCTTTTTCATATCTTCAAATAATTTCTTATCAGCTTCATCAAGCCACTCATTACATAAGTAATTAGTGGTTAAAGCTAATATGTTTGGTGCAACTCTATCAAAAAATCTAGGTTTTAACCAGTGCCTTTCATTCCAGGGGTTAAAAGTTAAAATAATTTGTTTAAATAAAGGTTCTTCTACAATACCCCTAATACTTTCATCAAGCATATTAAAAGCTGTTTCATCTGTTAGCTCATATGCTTCTTCAACCCAACACCAGCACAATTGTCCAACAGGCACCGAAATTGATGTAATCTTTAATGGATCATCAAAACCTCTAAATAAAATTTTCTGCCCCGTTGGTTTATATGTCATTTCAAGTGGACTTTCTTTTAATTCCCAGTAGTCTTGAACTTGAAATCTATTAATAGCCCATCTTAAATCTGAATAGCAACTATCTTTCAAAGTTCTAAATACTTTTCTTACAACAAGAGTATTAGCATTTTTATATTTCATCATGTTATAGATTATCCACAGAGCTGTTGTCTTACTCTTTTTTGAGGCTCTTGACCCTTTAACTACCTTATACCTACCCTTGAAGTTCCAAAACGATTTATAACCCTTTCCAACAATTTGAGGTAAACTTATTTTTATAAATTTACTCATCTAAATCATCTTCACCAACAATCATAACTGGCAAAGTCCCTTCAATCTTCGTTTTATCTGTAAATAAAGCATGTCTTTTTCCTAAGAGTTCTGCAGCTTTTATTCTTTCCTTAGCAGATACCTGCTTTTTCATTATTCTTGCTGAAGAAACTCCATCTCCTTCTCCCTCAACTACGATAACTTCTTCTTGTATTTCTCCTCTCATCATAGCTGTTAAGTTTTGTAGAACTTCTTCTGCACTTGCTATTCTTTCAGATTCAGCTTTATCCATTAATTCTTTAACATAGGCTTTTATGTCCGTTTTTGTCAAGTTTTCACTACCGATTTTTCTAGCATTCTTTTCTTTATATCCAGCTTTTATTGCAGCATCAGTAGCATTTCCACTAGCTACATAATATTCACAAAAAGCTTTTTGTCTTGCATTTAATTTCAATGCTACTTCACCTCCAGTTTTATAAATAAAAAAACTCCCACAACTGTGAGAGTATTCTTCTTTGGCAGGTGCATATTGGGTTTTTCACCAATGCGAGACCAACTCTTCCGTCTAACCAACATATTAGATTGATGCACCATATGGCAAGACTTTTTTACAGTAGAGTCTTGAACTACTTTTGACATAAGGAGGAAACATTCCTATTTCCTCAAGCTGCTAACATAATACCATTATATATTAGATTAAAAACAGTTACAAGGGCAAATTGGGTGCAAATTAGGTGCATTTTAAGAAATTAATTTATTTAATTTTTCTATGATATCGTTTTGAAAGAGGTTTGCCGCTATTTTTTCAACTAATAAATTTTTATTTCTTTTAACTGTACTTTCATCAACACCTATTTTATTAGCAACCCCTTCTATCCTAAATTTCTTAAAATAAATTAGAGAAATAATTTCTTGGTATTTTTCACCCTCAATGAAAGAAAGCCCATAATCTATAAAATCAAGAAGCCCTTTTATATTTTCTATTTCTTTTAAGCGTTCTCCTTTTATGATTTCTATTTTTTCTAAGTCACTAAGATTTTCTTTATTAGTTGCTTTTATCTCATTTATAGAGTATATTTTTTTAAGTTCAATATTATTTAAACTATTTTTCAAATATTCCATTCTATTTTTTAAATCTTTATAGTTTGATAAAAATTCAACTGTTTTTTGAAATGGTGTAAAGTTATCTTTTTGTTTTATTTTAATAATTTTACCATTTTTAACTTTTATCTCATATTCACCATTACCAAACTTTTCAACTAATTTTTGTATCTCTTTTATGTCCGTTATTGCCCCCATTATTCTACCACCTCAACAAATTTATAGCTCGGATTTTCTTCCTTGCCCTTAAAAATCTCATCTAGCTCAGCTATGCCATTTTCATAAATTTCTTTTATGTGCCGTCTGCCCTTCGTTCCTTTTTCTTCTCTAACAAGTTGATTATCTTTAAAGTAAAAATACACTTTTGAATTAAAATTTCTTGCAATTTTCTTTCCTTGTAAGATTAATTCTCTTGCTTCTTTATAATGTAGCTCTTTCATTTATTCCACCATCCCATCAACTGTCAAATTCATTATATCTTTATATGCTTGAAGGTACGATGTTCCAGAATAATCACTGGTTTTCTTATCTATCTGAACTAGCCAATTATAGCCATTCCAATTCACATTGTCAAAATCTTCTGTTGTAAATTCAAAATCTTCAATATTTTCTCCAAAGTTTATTGGTTCTTGTCCTTCTGGGTATGCTATATCTTCTAGCCAAAAAGCATTATCATTAATCAAGTTTTCAAAATCATCATTAAATCCAAAACTGTTTGGCAGTATTGAAAATATAGTTTTTACAATATATCCTTTTTTTTCTAATTTTTTTATTATTTGTTCTAATGTCATTTTAATTTCACTCCTTATCTTTTCTATTATTCTTAGTTGTTGTTTACATTAAAATTTTATCTCCGATTTTTAGTTCCCTATTTCCAACTTTAACAATATATCCATCAAATTTAGTTTTAATCATAGTTTCCCTCCATTAACGCAGTTCTATGCCTCCATTTTTTATGAAATTCCTTCATATTTACAGCTCTATTTTTTTAAAACTGTATTTTTCTGCACTATCTATATTTCTTTTTATAAAAGTAAAATCATCTGTTATTAGTTCATTGGTTTTAAATTCTAAAATTTTATTTAAAAGCTCTGAACATCTATTCTTTTTTTCTTCCCTTGTTAATTTTTTACCTTGCATATTTACTCCTTATAATTTCTTATTTTCCTCCTTAACTTTCTTAATTCTAACTTTCAAACTCTCAACAAGTGCATCTTGTACATCTCCTTTATTTTGTAAAGCTTCCATTACATCTTCATCTCTAGTCTCTTTACAAACTAAGTGATGTACTATTACTTTTTCTGTTTGCCCTTGTCTGTGTAGTCTTTTGTTAGCTTGCTGGTATAATTCCAAGCTCCAGTTAAGTCCAAACCATATTACATGATTACCTCCTGCTTGCAAGTTAAGTCCATAAGCTGCACTTGCTGGGTGGGCTAGTAGTATATCAATTTCTCCTTTGTTCCAATCTAGTTGGTCTTGTGGAGTCTTCAAAAGTCTTATTCTTAGTTTGGAATCTTTCAAAACTTCAACTATTCTGTCCTTGTCATGTTGAAAGTTATAAAATACAAGTGCAGGTTTCCCATTCAATTGCTCTATTAGCTCTAAAAATCTTTCAATCTTACAATCATGGACCTCAAAGACTTTTCTGTTCTCATCATAGATAGCTCCATTTGCTAATTGTAATAACTTGTTAGAAAGTGCTGCTGCATTTGCAACTGTGATTTCAGTATCTTCAAGTTCAAGAATAGCTTTTTTCTCAAGCTCATCATAAGACTTCTTAGCCTTGCTATCTAAAACCACAGGTACTTGTTCATAGATTATGTCTGGCAGTTCCAAATAGTCTTCTGCTTTCATAGATATGCAGATGTCTGATATTCTCTCATGTATAGCCTCGTTTGAACCTTCTTTGGCATCATAATTAAAAATTACTGTTCTATTTCTTTGCCCTGGTTCAAAATATCTCTCTCTAAACTTCCCAATAGTCTTTTCTAATCTTTCTCCCAGGTCCAATAAATACAACTGTGCCCATAGGTCTATAAGTCCATTTGGCGCTGGAGTTCCTGTAAGTCCAACAATTCTGTTTATTTTATTTCTAATAACTTTCAGACTTTTGAACCTTTTAGATTGATGATTCTTAAAGCTAGACCACTCATCAAGTACCACCATATCAAATGGCCAAGCATTTTTATAATAATCAACTAACCAGGTTACATTTTCTCTATTTATCACATAAATATCTGCTGTTTTTGCAAGTGCCTTTATACGCTTCTGTAGACCCCCTAAAACAAGAGATGTTTTTAGTAGGGATAAATGATCCCATTTTGCTATCTCGTCTGTCCAGGTAGCCTCTGCGACTTTTTTTGGTGCTATTATTAGCACTTTTCCAACTTCAAATCTATTAAATTTTAAATCCACTATTGCAGATAGAGTTATAATAGTTTTTCCTAAACCCATATCCAGCATAAGCCCTAACTTATCATCACTTATCATTCTATCAATACAGTATTTTTGGTATTCATGCGGTACGAACTTCATTTAAGCATCACCTCCTCAATAAACTTATCCACTTCTTTGAAAGACGCGATTACTCTTGCATCACAATTTAAGTTTTTTAGTTTATTTATGAAATTTCTCTGTAAAGGGGATAAATCTTCTCTTTTACCCTCTGCTTTTAACTCCACAAAATAGACATCTCCGCCTGGAACAATAACTATCCTGTCAGGTACTCCTGCATTTCCTGGAGAGGTCCACTTCATACACAAGCCATTTTTATTTTTTACGCATTTAACTAAATATGCCTCAATTTCTCTTTCACTTTTTTTCATTAAAAATTTCTCCAGTCTGATAAGTAACTTTCTTAACCTTTTTTCTTATATATATATATGAAATATAGGATTTAAAGAATTTATAGG
>ERZ773035.1967-NODE-1967-length-13949-cov-72.047790_pt1 | contig 13949 bp, 9 predicted proteins | sample MGYA00511487_ERZ773035 | MGnify/ENA primary metagenome ERZ773035 (study PRJEB29015, sample SAMEA2737985) | human oral metagenome | biome: human oral; feature: human-associated habitat; material: dental | place: China | collected 2024 ...
TCGGAGGAAGCAGCCTTGCCCTCGACATCCTCTGGGGAGTCGGAGCTAGGCTCTGGCGCGGGGCGCTTGGGCCCACCGCACGAGACGGTCACCATCGCGCTGCGGATGACCTTGCCCCCCATCCGATAGCCCTTCTGATACACCTGCGCCACCGTCTCGTCGAAGACGTCGTGATTCTCCTCACGACCGACCGCCTGGTGGACCATGGGGTCAAAGGCCTCGCCCACGGGGTCGATGACCTCGACACCCTCCCTGTTGAGGGCTGCGTACATCTTGTCGTGAATGGCCTCGACCCCCTCGACGAACTGCATGACGGCCGCGTCGTCTGAGCTATTCTCGGCGGCGTGCTTGCAGGCACGCTCCATGTCATCGAGCACAGGCAGAAGGCTGAGCACCAGCTTCTCGGCGGCACGGTCCTTCTCGGCAAGACGCTCTTGGGCTGTGCGGCGGCGGAAGTTCTCCCAGTCGGCCTGCAGGCGCACGAGACGGGCCAGGGAATCGGCTGCCTTCTGCTTGGCGGACTCGATCTCCCACGCCGCTTCATCAAGCTTGCCCCTCAGCTCGTCGCGTTCTCGGCAGAGCCGCTCGGCAACGAGCTTGAGGTCGCGCTCCGCCGCCTGCTCACCTGCACGAATAGCGGCCTCGACCTTCGCCCGCTCGTCCTCGTCGGAACCGGAGGCATCCTGGGTGTCCTGGGCATCCTTTGTGCCGACCTTTTCGGCGCTGGCGACGTCCCGATCACCATCCTTGGCAGTATCCCCAGACTCGTTCTTGGACCTATCGGTCGCACCTTCGTCGGCCTGGGACGCGGTCGCATCGGCAGCTGCCTCGTCCTGCTCGCCCTCGACCTCGATAGGCACCTTCACGTCACCCTCCTTTGGACCCTCCTGGGGGACGGCCGCATGGGCCGCCCTGCGCGTATCTTTGGCGAACCACATCGTCCGTCACCCCTACTTGCTGCCCTTGTCGTCATCCACAACCTCGTAGTCGGCGTCCACCACATCGTCGGTATTGCCAGTGGCCTGTGCGCCCGAGGTACCGCTGGTGCCGGAGGCCTGCTCGTTCGTGTCGGAGTAGACGATCTCCGCCAGCTTGTGACCGGCATTCTGGAGTCTCTCGCCCGCAGCCTTGATGGCCTCGGTGTCGGTGCCGTCAAGGGCCTTCTTCGCGTCGGCCACGGCAGCCTCGACCTCAGACTTGACGTCGGCGGGAGCCTTGTCGCCCAGGTCCTTGAGCGTCTGCTCGGTTGAGTAGCACAGCGAGTCGGTTTGGTTGCGGACCTCGATCTCGTCCTTGTGCTTCTTGTCCTCCTCGGCATGGGACTCCGCGTCCTTGACCATGCGATCAACCTCATCGTCCGAGAGCGCGGTGGAGCCGGAGATCGTGATCTGCTGTTGCTTGCCAGTGCCCTTGTCCTTAGCGGTGACCTTCACGATGCCGTTGGCGTCAATGTCAAAGGTGACCTCTATCTGAGGCACGCCGCGACGCGCCGAGGGAATACCAGTCAGGTTGAACTTGCCCAGGCTCTTGTTGTCACGAGCCATCTCGCGCTCACCCTGCAAGACGTTGATCTCGACGGACGTCTGGTTGTCGGCGGCCGTGGAATAGATCTCGGACTTGCTCGTCGGGATCGTGGTGTTGCGGTCTATCATCTTTGTCATGATGCCGCCCATGGTCTCGACACCAAGCGACAGTGGGGTCACGTCGAGCAGGAGGATGCCCGAGACGTCACCGGTCAGGACGCCACCTTGGACGGCGGCACCGTCAGCCACGACCTCGTCGGGGTTCACTGACATGTTGGGCTGCTTGCCGGTCATCTGCTTGACAAGCTCCTGCACGGCGGGCATGCGGCTCGAGCCACCGACGAGGATGACCTCGTTGATGTCAGAGAGCTTCAGATTCGCGTCATGAAGGGCACTCGTGACGGGCGTCTTGCAGCGCTCGAGCAGGTCGCGCGTGATGCGCTCGAACTCGGCACGCGTCAGCGTATACATGAGGTTCTTGGGGCCGCTGGCGTCCATGGCAATAAAGGGCAGGTTGATGTCCGCCTGCTGGGCGCTAGAGAGCTCCTTCTTGGCGTTCTCTGCGGCCTCCTTCAGGCGCTGCAGGGCCATGGGGTCGCCTCGCAGGTCAATGCCGTTTTCCTTCTGGAACTTCTCGCTCATCCAGTCGATGATCTTCTGGTCCCAGTCATCGCCGCCCAGGTGGTTGTCGCCGTTGGTGGCGAGCACCTCCACCACGCCGTCCGCAAGGTCCAGTATCGAGACGTCAAACGTACCGCCGCCCAGGTCGAAGACCAGGACCTTCTGCTCGCTGTGCTGCTTGTCAAGACCGTAGGCAAGCGCCGCCGCCGTGGGCTCGTTGACGATGCGCTGCACGTTGAGGCCAGCGATCTTGCCGGCGTCCTTGGTGGCCTGGCGCTGGGCGTCGTTGAAGTAGGCAGGAACGGTGATGACCGCGTCGGTGACCGTCTCGCCCAGGTACTTCTCGGCGTCCGCCTTCATCTTCGAGAGGATCATGGCGCTGACCTGCTCGGGCGTGAAGTCCTCGCCCTCGATCTCGACCACCGCGCGCCCGCCGGTCCCGGGCTTGACGGTGTAGGGGATGGTCTTGAGCTCGGAGCTAACCTCGTCGTAGCGGCGGCCCATGAAGCGCTTGATCGAGAAGACCGTGTTCTTGGGGTTGGTGACTGCCTGGTTCTTTGCGGCCTTACCGACGATGCGGTCGCCGTCTTGGCGGAAACCGACGACGGAGGGTGTGGTACGGTCGCCCTCGGCGTTTACTATGATGGTGGGCTCGCCACCCTCGAGAACCGCCATCGCGGAGTTGGTGGTGCCCAGATCGATGCCCAAAATCTTGCTCATACGCTATCCTTTCCCTTGTCCGCCCGATACTTCACGTGCCCGGCAGACATTGTCTGCATTTCTTTACGCTTCTCTTGTTCCCCTGCATTTTGATTCTATACATTATCTAAGTCTCTTCATGCTAGATTTTTTTATTCGATCCCCTTGAGGCTCGCGAGGGCAGCGTCAGCCATCCTCGGGTGATGCCCCTATCCTTATCAAAGGGCAGCGTCTTAGGGCTGCGTCTTAGCCACATCTTGTAGCTGCGCTTACTTCATATGCGCACACTTATTTGATATCTATGGATGATATAATAGAAATGGTAGGAAGATGAAGGTCCGTGCGGCATAGCCCGCAGCTGGGACCCTTACCTACCCTTGTTATGCAGAGCGCTCTGGAAAGGACTTCACCGTGTCAGAGAACGACCAGCTGCTTGCAGAGATCAAGCTTGACCAGTTCTCGCCCACGCCTCTCTATAGGCAAGTGGCAGAAGGCTTGCGCGATAGAATTGTGTCAGGGGAGCTCGCCGTAGGAACGGCCCTGCCCACAGAGAATACGATCAGCGAGGCCCTCGGTATCGGGATCTCAACCGTGCGTTGCGCCTATGCGACCCTCGTGAAGGAGGGTCTTGTGACGCGCAGGCCACGGCGTGGGTCCTTTGTCTCTAGCCCCGAGCTCGCCCGGCAGCTTGATGGGCTCTATAGCTTCTCGTCGGAGACACGACGCCTGGGCAGGGTGCCGAGCACCAAGGTGATCTCGTTTACGGAGACCACCCCTTCTCCTGAAGTCAAGCTACAGCTTGGACTCACCTCAAGAGAGAGGATCTTTGAGATCATACGCGTCAGGTTTGCTGACGATATCCCCATTATGCTCGAAGGTTCTCATGTGCCTGTCCGGATCTGTCCCAAGCTCACCAAGAAAGATGTCGAGGGATCCCTATATGAGACGATAACCCAGGCTTCTGGTTCGGCGCCAGCCGAGGCCCACGAGGTGCACAAGGCGGTGGTTCTCGATGCGGAGCAGGCACGGGTCCTTGGCAGGGAAGCGGGCGCGCCTGCCTTCCTGATCTTTCGCACCACCCAAAACACACGCGGCGAGAAGTTCGAGTACTGCGTGTCGGTCTGCCCGGCCGACTCAACGCACTACGAGATTATGCTCAGTCCTGACAGCACGTCCATCTCCAAGGTACAGGCACGGTAGTGAGGGGCGCAAACTTAAGATCGGAGACCTACAGATGAGGCTACTTATCGCATCCGATATCCACGGGGCGGCCGACTGGTGTGCCCGCCTGATGAAGGTCATCGAGGCCGAGAACCCCAATCGCGTTGTTCTTCTTGGTGATTTGCTCTATCATGGGCCACGCAATGACCTGCCCCGCGACTACGCGCCCAAGCGTGTGATAGAGATGCTCAACTCTATTGCCAGGCAGGTGATCGCAGTCAGGGGCAACTGCGACGCCGAGGTCGACCAGATGGTGCTGGACTTTCCCTGCATGGCCGACTACAACATGCTCTGGGACCCCGACGCCACGAACCCCGTCACGGGAGGACGGGGGCGCGAGCTCTTTCTCACCCACGGCCACGTGTGGGGGCCTGGCATCCACAACAGCGTTGATGCGTGGCCCACGCTACCGGCGGGGGCAGCCCTTGTGTACGGACACACGCACAAGTGGGTGCTCGAGACGCACGCCGATGGGCATCCGCACGCGGGCGTCACGGTCTTCAACCCGGGCAGCGTAGGCATGCCCAAGGACGAGATCCACAGCTATGGCATCTACGAGAACGGGCGCTTTGAGCACCACTCCCTTGGTGATGAGTGAGGCGAGAGCGGCGCAGCGGGCGCAGAGTGCGGTTTTTGGTGAGGCGCCGGGGCAGAGTGCGCTTTTTGGTCCCGCCGCGATCGAGGAACGGCTGCAGAATGCGCTTTTCCGTGAAGCGCCAGCTGCAGAGTGCGCTTTTCCGTGAGCCGGCGCCGCGTTTGCGCAGGTGAGGAAAAGCGCATTCTACGGAAAAGCGCATTCTGGCCTCGGGACGTCACGGGAAAGCGCATTCTGGGCACGGGTCCTCACGGAAAGGCGCATTCTGCGAGCCTCGGACCAACCAAACTGCGCTTTTCCGTGAGGCGCCCCGGGCTGTCTGGGCCAGAGTGCGTCTTTCCGTGAGGTGGCTGGGGCAGAGTGCGGTTTTTGGTCTCGCCGCGATCGAGGGGCGAGTGCAGAGTGCGGTTTTCCGTGAGGTGGCTGGGCCAGAGTGCGGTTTTCCGTGAGGCGGCTCGACGTTTGCGCAGGTGAGGAAAAGCGCATTCTACGGAAAAGCGCACTCTGGCCCCGGGACATCACGGAAAAGCGCATTCTGGGCACGGGTCCTCACGGAAAGGCGCATTCCGCGAGCCTCGGACCGACCAAACTGCGCTTTTCCGTGAGGCGCCCTGGGCTGTCTGGGTTGTCGTCGATCTGGGCCGCCGCCGACGCAACCGCCTTTCACGACCCAAATTTTATCTCGATCGTGCATTGTGCTCGAGGAGAAGGCGACAGATCGTGGACGGGCAACTCCCCCGCTTGATCGGATCGCGCGCACTACCCACGTCACATCCGAGCTCCGAGTCGGGTATCCTTAGGGAGAAAAAGGCGAGGCGCTGTACAGAGGCAACACTGGGCGTCATGCGATGCGGCCTCGCGACAGGAAATCGGAGCCACCATGCCCATCAACATCCCAGACGGTCTGCCCGCCAAGAAGACCCTTCGGCAAGAGCGCATCTTTGCACTCGAGGAGGAGGCTGCCGATCGCCAGGAGATACGTCCCCTCGACGTTGTCATCCTCAACCTCATGCCCACCAAGATCGAGACCGAGACGCAGATCCTGCGCCTCATCTCAAAGTCGCCCCTGCAGGTAAATTGCGACTTCATGCGCGTCTCGTCCCATGAGGCCACCCACGTATCCCAAGACCACCTAGTTAAGTTCTACGACACCTTCGACAGCTTCGAGAGCAAAAACTACGACGGCATGATCATCACGGGTGCGCCCGTAGAACAGCTGGCCTTCGAGGAGGTAGACTACTGGGATGAGCTCTGCCAAATCATCGACTGGTCGCAGGAGCACGTCTTCTCCACCATGTATCTGTGCTGGGGGGCCCTCGCAGGCCTCTACCACCTGTACGACATCCCCAAGAGACAGCTGCCCGCTAAGCTCTTTGGCGTGTTCATGCAGCGCCTGTGCGACGAGTATAACTTTCTCACGAACGGCTTTGATGAGGTGCATGGGATGCCGCACTCTCGCCACGCCGCAATTGAGACGACGGAGCTTGCCAAGCACCCGGAACTGCACGTACTCTCCGAGGGTTTCTCGAGCGGACCCGCGCTCATCGCCACACGCGACTTTCACGAGGTGTACGTGACCGGACACTTTGAGTATGGGCGTGACACGCTCTCGGACGAGTACTGGCGCGACTTCAAGAGTGGCCTGCCCATCCGTGTGCCCGAGCGCTACTTTCCCGATGACAACCCCGAGAGACAGCCCATCTTCACGTGGCGGGCACATGCCAACCTGCTCTATCGTAACTGGCTCAACTGGGTATACCAGATGACGCCGTATGACCTCTCGCGGATACCGGCAGAGATCGCCAGGCTGCGTGACGGCTCGAACGGCACGATCGACAAGTTCGGAGCGTAGGCGGGCGAACTCGGGCATGGGCGTAGGCGGGCGCGATGTTCGGACAGGCGCGTGCGGCGCAGGCATTCGCACGCGGCGCAGACGCGCCTGTGGCCGCACGCGCCGCAGGATCTAGCCCATTTTGGCCTTGAGAGCTGCGGCGGCCCCGCGCGGGTCGCTTGCAGAAACGATGGCGCGACCGACAAGGACGATGTCTGGCTCCGCCTCGACCACGCGGTCAATGGTATCCATTCCGATATGACCGACAACCGCCACCATCACATGACTCAGCTGCTCGTTGAGCTCACGCAGCGCCTCGAGTGGCGCGGCGTTCCCAGCCTCTCCCAGGTCAGAGACCTCGCTAAGCTCCGCACCGTCGGCACCGAGGCCAGATGGCACAACGACGGACCTGACGCCCAGTGTCTCGAGCTCGAGCGCACGCGCCACGTAGCCCTCTATGCCGGCGAGGTCACCCACGACGTGGCCAGCGTGCTGTTGCGCCACGCCGAGCACCGCGCGAAAGGTCTCGTCGGAGGCAAGGCCCATCACACTCACGACGTCCGCCCCATACTCAAAGCACTTCTCGGACACATAGCCACCGCTGTGAAAGATCTTCGCATCGGCGAGCACCGTCTTGTCCGGAAAGGCATGTTTTACGTGGCGAACGAGCGAGAGACCCTCTTCCACCAGCAGTGGATAGCCGACCTCGATGATGTCAACGGAGTCTCGTGTGGCGAGCACTAGGTCAAGGCAATCCTCCACACTTGGAGAGTCAAGGGTCAACTGCAGCTTCATTGGCATGAGAACCTCCCGTCAAAAACGTCACCTTCTCACTCTATCATCGGCAATCCCACAACAGGCTTTCCCTCATCGGGCATTTCGCTTACCGGCACCGGAGCACGGGCCACCGGTAGAGGTAAGAGACGATTCCGAGAATCATGCATGATTCGGAGGGTTATATATGGAGAGTTGAACACAAGCATAGACGCCCCCTGCAAACGAGTTGTTGTTGAGCGATACTTATATTTATGACTAACTTATTCGCCGAGCTCGGGCTCAACGAGCAAATACTTGAGGGCGTCGAGGCCCTCGGCTTTACGGTCCCCACCCCCGTCCAAAGCAAGGCCATCCCAGAGGTGCTTGCCGGACGAGACATCATAGCCTCCGCACAGACGGGCACGGGAAAGACGGCGGCCTTCGCGCTACCCATCTTGCAGGTTATAGCCGAGGCCTCTCGTACGGCCCGCGAACAGCAGGCAGCAGAAATCGCCGCCGACCGTAGGAGGAAAGCGGGCGAGGGCGCCTCGTGCGACGACCTCGCCATCGCAGAAAAGGCCGTCTCTAGCAACGAGGGCGCGGCCAGTGGAAACGACTCGCCACCTGTCCTTGCCGACGCGATCGAGAAGGGTGCGTCAACCTCCGCGAAGGTGAATCCCGACGGGAGTATCGCCAAGCCACGAAGGCGTCACCATATCAAGAAAAAGCTGGGAACATCGAGCTCAAGGGCCGAGAAGGCTAAGACGAAGCGGCCGGGGGCAGGCGGTAGCTCGGCTACGGCTGCCGGCAGCGGTGCGCCCAAGCCAAAACCCAGACGCACGTCTCGCCGTCGCAAGGGCGCGCGCAAACAGGGAGACAATGCCCTCTCAAGGCAGGCGGACCCCAACGCCCATCCCTTTGGGCCATTCGCTCTGGTGGTGACCCCCACGCGCGAGCTCGCAGCGCAGATCGAGGAGGTCGTCTCTGTCGTCTGCGAGAAGACCGGACAGAGGGCCGTCGTCGTCATGGGAGGCGCAAAGTTCAAGCGCCAGATCAAGGGACTCGAGGCAGGCTGCGACCTGCTCGTCGCCACGCCGGGACGCCTCATCGACCTCATGGATCACGACCACGTGAACCTCGACTGCGTGCAGTGCCTGGTGCTCGATGAGGCCGACCGCATGCTTGACATGGGCTTCTGGCCCAGCGTTCGCCGCATTGTCGCGGCCTGTCCAAAGAAGCGCCAGACGCTGCTCTTCTCGGCCACCATTCCCCCTTCCATCAAGGGTACGGTCGACGCGATGCTCACCGATCCCGTCACCATCGAAATCGCCCGCGTGGGACAAACCGCAGAGACTGTGGAGGAGCATCTTTGTCCCGTGGTCCAGAGCCAGAAGATCCAGCTCCTTGAGGCCCTCCTCAACATGGGTGGCGCCTCAGGAGAGAGGCCCGACCGCGTGCTCGTGTTCTGCCGCACCAAGCGTCGCGCCGATGACCTGGAGAAGCACCTCAAGAAGACAGGCATCAAGGTTGATGTCATGCATGCGGATCGTCCCCAAAAGGCGCGCGAGCGAGCGCTCGAGAGCTTTCGTGGGGGCAAGGTGCAGGTCCTTGTGGCAACCGACGTGATGAGCCGCGGCATCGACGTGAGCGGCATTGACGCTGTCGTGAACTTTGACGTGCCCATGGACCCCGAGGATTACGTGCATCGCATCGGCCGTACGGGACGAGCCGGAGCCACCGGTCATGCCTACACCTTCGTCGCGCCCGACGAGATAACCCCCCTGCGTGAGATCGAGTACTTTACCAGAAAGCTCGTACCGCTCTGGGAGCTGGCGGGCTTTGACTACGACGAGACGCGCATCGTCCCCAACGATCACCGATCCACCACGAAGCCCACGCGCAACCTCTTTAGCGGCTCGCGCGGTCGTGGTCGTGGCTTTGGCGGCGGTCGCTACGGCAGGCACTACTAAGAGAACTGCGGGAGGCGTCTTGGGCACGCCGCCGATAGGCTTCCTTACCCGCGCATGCGCCCGAGGAGGGGTGCCTACCCATACCGGCTCCCATCCCTGGTGGGAGCTACCTTATTCGCATGCGTACCTGAAGAGGAGTCCATCCCAAGAGGAGCCCGCCTCTTTGCTCAAGACGTCCATATCAAGAAGGCTCGGCGCCCGCCTACGATAGACGGGCGCCGCAATCGTCCCGCGTACACGGCATATGACACGTACCACGCGTCTCTTGCGCTACGCTCCTGTACGAGCGGCCTCGGCGCTCGCGAGAGTCTCTTGGCCACCTTCGGCTGGAGCCTCGGCCTCGGCAACGTGCCTGTGGCCCAACTCGGACCACTCGGGGTCCTCATCAGGCAGAGAGCCTGCCTTGGTGGTGAAAAACTCCTTCAGGCAATTGTATGTCACGATGACGCCCAGGACCATGAGGAGTACCGCAAAGACGAGCTGCAGCCCCTTGGTAGACAGCACCTCAAGAGTGGGGCCAGCGGCGAGCGCAACCACACAGCCCCATACGCTCATTGCGAGCGACGTGAAGGTGCAGGCAAGCAGAAACGCCACTGGCACATAGAGCATGAAGCCCTTACGACCGGTCGCCTTGCAGAAGACGGCGAGCGTGATCATGGTCATGCCACCCAAAAGTTGGTTGGACGCGCCAAAGAGTGGCCAGATATTGAGGTACCCGCCAAAGGTAAGCGCACAGCCTACGATCAAGGTGAGAATGGTCGCGAACCAGGTGTTGGTGACAACCCCCATTGCGCCCGCACGCCCGGTCTCCGGTGAGGCGGCGTCACCGGTCTTGAGGAAGAACTCCTGAAATGAGGTGCGGGCAACGCGCGCGACGGCATCGAGCGAGGTGAGCGCCAGCGCCGAGACGTTCATGGTCATGAACACGGTCGAGAAGGTCGCGTCGATGCCGACGGTCCCCATACCCCGCGCGACGCCAGCGGCGAATATCTGAAACGGCGTACTCGCGGCACCACCAACGTTGAGGGCGCCAGTGCCAGAGGTGTTCATGTCACCAAACATGATGCCCGCAACGACGACGGCGAGCACGCCCACAAAGCTCTCGAGCACCATGGCACCAAAGCCCACGGACAGCATGTCTGGCTCCCGGGCTATCTGCTTGGAAGAGGTCCCGGAGCTCACGAGGCTGTGAAATCCCGAGAGAGCGCCACAGGCCACGGAGACAAATAGCAGCGGAAAGAGATAGTTGCCCTTTACGGCGAGCGCAGAGAGCGTCTGGGACGAGACGACCATCGGTGCAGTCATGGTAGCCCTGCCGTTCACACCCATAACGAAGATGCCTACGACAGCACAGGCGATCATCGCGACCATCATGATGGTCGTGAGATAGTCTCTTGGCTGCTTGAGCACCTGGATGGGTACAGCACTGGCAAACACGAGATAGACCATCACGACGGCAATCCAGCCGTTGAGGCTCAGGTACAGCGGAAACGCCATGCCGAGCGCAAACATGAGGGCAATGAGCACGATCGCAAGGGCGAGCTGCCTTGCTCCGGTGAGCTTGAACCTGCGGCTCGCCCAGCCAAACGCGACGGCGACAAAGGTAAAGAGAATCGAGATCGTACCTGCGGCACCGGCCGCATAGGACTTGGCGACGTCGATGGTGCCCGCCTCACCAATGGTCATCTTGAAGGTGCCCGCAACCATAGAGGTGAAGGCAGCGATAACGATGCAACAAAAGAGCCAGATGAAGAGCAGAAACAGGCGGCGTCCGGTTCTGCCTATGTACTTCTCGATGAGCAGCCCCAAGGACTTGCCGTTGTTCTTGACCGAGGCGTACAGGGCGCCAAAATCATGTACAGCGCCAAAGAACACGCCGCCGATGATCACCCACAGAAGCACCGGTAGCCAGCCGAACATCATGGCCACGATAGTCCCCGTCACAGGACCTGCCCCACAGATGGACGAGAATTGGTGCGCAAAGACCGAGAAACGCGAGGAGGGAGTGAAGTCCTTTCCGTCCTCCATGCGCACAGCCGGCGTCAGCGCATTCCGGTCGATGCCCCAGGTTCGTGCCATCCAGCGCCCGTATGCGATGTAACCGATGATGAGAGCCACCGCCGCAACGATGATGACTACCAGACCATTCACATTCATACGCTTGCCTCCCTCACAGGATCACGGCGCAGGTACGCGGACCATGGTACAAACGCCGACCCGTCACGAGCGCCTCTCTTTAACCTTACGTCGTGGCTCAACAGAGCCGTTTCCCGTCTTGCCACGTTGTTGCGTTGGACATGGTAGGCTTATTGGAGTGAAGGCCACTCGCCACTTACCAAACCGAAACGTCCGCTTAATGCAACCCAATCCCAAGCGCAGAACCTGGTGTTTTCGAGGCGCAGGAAGCGGGACGCTGGGAGTTGGGTAGAGATGGGGGGTGGGGGTCCGTCGCCCCACCGCAGGAGGATGGTCGCTCGCCTCGCCACGTCTCGCCGGGTCTCGCCGCGCTAGGGTCACGCTGCGCTGAGCCAGGATTGCATCGGTTTTTGGTAGCCGTCGCGGGGATACAGAGCACGTCCTTTGGTGACGGTACGCACGCAGAATGCGCTTTTCCGTGAGGCGTCGGGGACAGAGTGCGGTTTTCCGTGAGGCGGGTCGGCGTTTGCGCAGGTGAGGAAAAGCGCACTCTACGGAAAAGCGCATTCTGCAACCCGTGCTGTACGGAAAAGCGCATTCTGTGGTCGCGACGTTACCAAAAGGCGCATTCCGTATCGTATCGATCACGTAGAGTGCGCTTTTGCGTGAGCCGTCGGGGCCAGAGTGCGCTTTTCCGTGAGGGCCCATAGCCAGAATGCGGTTTTCCGTGAGGTGTCGGGGTCAGAATGCGCCTTTGCGTGAGGTCCCACGACCAGAATGCGGTTTTCCGTGAGGCGGGTCGGCGTTTGCGCAGGTGAGGAAAAGCGCACTCTACGGAAAAGCGCATTCTGCAACCCGTGCTGTACGGAAAAGCGCATTCTGTGGTCGCGACGTTACCAAAAGGCGCATTCCGCATCGTATCGATCACGTAGAGCGCGGTTTTCCGTGAGGCGCACTCCGCGCAACCGCCGCGCGCTGATGACCCCCATCCAGCAGGATCATCATCCACATCAACTTCCCCCGATGACAAACCTCGGCAGACGAGACGGCGCGACGCAGACACCAATCGCCACCGCTTATAACGCCCAGACGGGAAACGCCCAGGCACGATCACTCACGGGAAACGTGTCTCTCGTCATGCAGAGTATGCAGCCCGTCCCGATCTTACGCCTAAAGACGGAGAGACCCTTGGGTGCATCATCAGCGGCAACGGGATCAAGCGCCCCAAGGTTTCGCGCGTCACCCCTGCTAGGAGAGGCCGTCTTCTTGATCTCAATCGGATAGAGCGTACCATCTCTTTCCATGAGCAGGTCGATCTCCTTCCCGTCGCTGCTCCGAAAGAAGAAGAGAGGGACACGCCGCCCCGCGTTCGCAAAGCCCCTGTACACCTCTCCAAAGGCGTAGGTCTCAAAGATCTGTCCACTCATCGCGCCCACCTCAAGCGCCTGCGGGTTGCTCCAGCCAGTAAGGTATGCAGCAAGGCCGGTATCCAGAAAGTGCATGATTGGCCGCTTACTCAAGCGCTTGAGCAAGTTGTTCGAGTAGGGCTCGACCAGCTTAATGAGATACGTACTTACAAGAAGTGAGAGCCAGGTCTTGGCAGTCTTCTCGCTGACGTCGGCGATGCGAGCAAGCTCTGCGTAGACAACGGGCCTCGAGGTGAGCGCCGCACACGCCGCCATGAAGTGACGGAACCTAAGCGCGTCTCCCACTTGAGCGAGGTCTCGTATATCCCGCATGACATACGTGTCGAGGTATGATTCGTATCCAGCTGACCTCAGGTCCTCGGGCAACGCGCGTATGGCCGGCAGTGATCCCGCACAGATCCGCCCGTAAACCTCGGTGACGTCCAGCGGCGTGCACAGAGCCGCCCGACGAGTGAAGTAGTCTGGGCTGGGATCATACGGCTCAGAGGGAAGCCCCTCCATCTCTGCATTGGATAAGCCCAGCATCTCGATAATGCCCACGCGTCCCGCAAGTGACTCCGAGACCTCCCTCATCAAATGGAGCGGCTGGGACCCAGTGAGCCACACGCTCCCAAGCTGGGAGGAGGTATCGACAACCTCCTTAATATAAGGGAGAAGCTCTGGTGCCTTCTGTATCTCGTCGATGAGCACGGGTGGGTGCCAGCGCTGCAGAAAGAGCGCGGGGTCCTGTCTAGCTGTCTGGAGGATGGCCGTGTTATCGAGCGTCACGTAGGAACGGGGGACACCACGAGACGCATCCTCTTCCATAAGATGCCTGAGCATGGTGGTCTTACCTACCTGACGAGGACCAACCACCACGACGACCTTAAAATTGTCAGCGTAGCGACGCACGAGAGGCTCAAGCGAGCGTCGGATGTACTGAGTCATAAGAAAACCTAAGCTCTTTCTCAAATCCGAAGCATACTACCTATTTCGAGGAGGTTCGTATGACGAGGCAGACGACCTTCCTCGACCAAGGAACGCGGGCCGCAGACGCACGACGAGGAGGGGTGACATACAGTAACGCCCCTGTGGTAGCTGCACTTGGTAAAATCCCAGGTCACCGCCTCACCCTGGACGTCTCCGGGAAGCGCGCCTCGTCGTACGCCTCGGCCTCGACGAACACCCTCA
>ERZ773035.1970-NODE-1970-length-13930-cov-8.373694_pt1 | contig 13930 bp, 10 predicted proteins | sample MGYA00511487_ERZ773035 | MGnify/ENA primary metagenome ERZ773035 (study PRJEB29015, sample SAMEA2737985) | human oral metagenome | biome: human oral; feature: human-associated habitat; material: dental | place: China | collected 2024 ...
GGCAGGTGTCTCCAACCCGGGATCACACGACTCTAGAACCAACATCCGGACCCTGCGGGCCATTGCGAAGAATCTGGCCAAAAGTTAAGGGGTCCGCCGACGTTGGGTGGCTCGTCGATGCGGTCTCAGCGCAACACCCGGGCCAGGAAGTCCTTGGTGGCGGACTCCTGTGGGTCGTCTATCACCCGTTCCGGGGGACCCTGCTCGATGATTCGCCCACGCTCCAGGAAAACCACCCGGTCGGCGGCGGAACGGGCGAACCCGATCTCGTGGGTGGCCATCAGGATCGTGGAGCCGGTTCGTTTCAGGTCCAGAACCAGATCCAGGACCTCCCCGACCAGCACCGGATCCAGGGCGGAGGTGATCTCGTCGAGCAGCAGCAACTCCGGGTTGGTGGCGATCGCCCGCACGATCGCGACCCGCTGCTGCTGGCCGCCGGAGAGCCGGTCAGGGAAGGCGCGGGCCTTGTCGCTCAACCCGATCCGTTTCAGCAGCTCCCTGCCCCGCGCCTCGGCGACGCCGCGTTCGACACCGTGCACCTTCCGGGCCGCCAGGGTGATGTTGTCCAACACGCTCAGGTGGGGGAACAGATTGTAGTGCTGGAACACCACTCCGATCCGGGCACGCACCGAATCGACGTCGATGCGCGGGTCGGTGATGTCGGTCCCGGCCAGGAAGATCCGGCCGTCGTCGACCCGTTCCAGCAGGTTCGCGGTGCGCAGCAGTGTCGACTTGCCCGACCCCGATGCACCCAGCAGCACCACCACCTCGTGGCTGCCGACGCTCAGGTCGAGGCCGCGCAGCACCACGTTGCGGCCGAACCGTTTGACCACCCCCTGCATCTCCAGTACCGGTCCGGCGTGGTCGTCGGCCCGGGTTGGTTTCAGCCCGGCCATCAGACCGTTCCTCCTGTCTGTTCGCGTTCACGCAGCCGGGCGGTGTACCAGTCCGAGAGCCTGATGAACGGCCAGCTGAAGGCCACGAACAACAGGCCCGCCACCACGTAGGAGGTGAAGTTGTAGGTAGTCGCCTGTTGGATCTGCGCGGCGCGGATGGCATCCACGGCGCCCAGCACGGAGATCAGGCCGACGTCCTTCTGCATGGAGATGAAGTCGTTCATCAGCGCCGGTGTAACCTTCCGGATCGCCTGCGGGATCACGACGTAACGCAGGGTCTGGCCGTGGCTCAGCCCCAGGGACCGGGCCGCGAACCGCTGCGAGGGATGCACCGCCTCCAAGCCGGCGCGCAGCACCTCCGCCACATAGGACGAGTAGGTCAGGACAAGCGCCACCGTACCGAGCAGCGCCGCCGGGATGCGCGTGGTCGGGTTCAGGGCCGGGATGCCGAAACCGATCAGGTACAGCACGATCAGGAACGGCATGCCGCGGAACAGATCCGTGTAGGCGGCGGCGAAGAACCGCAGCGGGAAGAACACCGGGCCTCGCAGCGATCTCAGCACGGCCAGGATCACCGCCAGGACGGCAACCCCGATGACGGCGAAGAACAGGATCTGGACGTTCAGCCACAAACCCACGGCGACTTCGGGAAGTGTGGCAGCGAAGTAGTGCGCCGAGAAGAAGGTTTCCCGGGTGACCTGCCAGCCGGGCGAGTTCTCCAGGACCAGCCAGATCACCACCGCGAACACGACGGTGGAGACCGCCGAGATCAGCACCGAGCGGATCGTCTGCCGTCGACGGTACCGGCGTCGCCCGAGCTCGATGTCGCTGACGACTTCAAAGTCGTCGACCGTTTCGTTCATCGATCAGCTCAGGACCGGGACGTTGACGGTTTCGGACAGCCAGGTTTTGGTCAGGGAATCGAGGGTGCCGTCCGCGCGGAGGGCGTCGACCGCGCCCGTGACAGCTGCGGTGAGCGCGGAACCTTTTGGCAGTACCAGACCGAACTGGTCGCCGCCCGAGGTGTCGGCGAACTGGCCGACCACCACACCGCCGTCCAGTTCGGCGGCCACCAGGTACAGCGCCGTCGGGAGGTCAACCACGATGGCGTCCACCTGGCCGCCCTTGAGGGCCTGCACCGTGTCCTGCGAGTTGTTGAAGACCGACGGGGCGGTGGTGGGTGCCACCGTTTCGGTGAGCATCCTGTGACTGGTGGTTCCGGTCTGTGCTCCCAGCAGGGCGCTCTTGAGCTCGGCGACGGTGGTGGCCCCGGATACCGGGGAACCCTTCAGAGTCACCACGGCCTGCGCGGTGGTGTAGTAGGGGGAGGAGAAATCGACGGCGTTCCGGCGCTCCTCGGTGATGGAGAACTGCTGCAGGTTGAAGTCCCAGTCCTTGGCGCCGGGAGTGACCGCGGCATCGAAGGTGCTGCGCACCCACACCACGTCCGCGTTGGCGAAACCGAGTTTTCCCGCGACGGCGTAGGCGACGGCGGCCTCGAAACCCTTGCCGGACGCGGGATCGTTGTTCTCCACCCACGGGGAGTAGGCGGGTTCGCCGGTGGCGATGGTCAACTTGCCCGGGGTGACGGTTTTCAGCGCCCCCTCGGAGGCCGATGCGCTGTTGGGGGTGTTCTTCCCGTCGCTGGCGATCGTGCAGGAACCGAGTAGGACGGTGCTGCCGAGCGCGAAGAGCGCGGCGCGGCGGCTGAGGGGGAGGGCCATGGCTGATTCTCCTTGGGTCAGGTCCGGTGAACGGGACTGATCCCATCCAACAACTGACAGCCCCACAGGTCCAGATCTGATTCCAGGAATGGAGGAAGACCAGGCCGGATGCCGGCCATCCTCCTTCCCCCGTCGTCCCGGGGAACGGCAGCGGAAGAGGTCGTGTAGCCCAACGCAGCCTGCAACCAGGGCTGCGATGTGTCGGCCAGCCCAGCCCGATCGCTTTCGGCATACGATCCGGTGCCGTGGTGGGGCGAGAGACGCGGAGGTGTGGCCCCGCCACCGCCGTCATCGTGCGACGCGGGCTCAGCTGTGTATTTTGCTCCGCCGTGACCCGGCGAGATCACCCTGACCGGCGAGTCTTGGTGCTTCCAGGAGCGTTGCGCAGCGCCCCGTCTGTTCATCGAAGTCAGGATGCGATTCTGACGAACCAAGACCGCTTATCAAACAAACATAGCGGCAATTGAGAACGATCAAGATCGACAGGATGGATTCATGATGGAACCTTCAAGAATCTGTGCATGGATGACGTGGGGAAGTATGTAGAACCTGACCTTTGAGGTCGGGAAAAGCGCGACCCATAGTTTCGTGCCGTACCCCGCTTATTTGTCGCAATGGAGCCTGACCTTTGAGGTCAGGAAAAGCACGGATCTGCTGGGAGCAGTGCTGCGGGTGCGGGGGTCGCAATGGAGCCTGATCTTTGAGGTCAGGAAAAGAGCCTGCGATCATCAAACGCATCATCAATGGCTACCGCGTCGCAATGGAGCCTGACTTTTGAGGTCAGGAAAAGATGCAGCTGGGGCATCACATTTTCTCAACGAATATTAGTCGCAATGGAGCCTGACCTTTGAGGTCAGGAAAAGATGCCTTGAGTGGGCCGGAGATCTTGTTCACGAGATCGTTGTCGCAATGGAGCCTGACCTTTGAGGTCAGGAAAAGGTAGGCAAACCACCGTACTTCCGGAACCGTTGATAGTCGCAATGGAGCCTGACCTTTGAGGTCAGGAAAAGCGGTCGCAGTACTGCTTGGATTGACAGTGTGATTCCGAGTCGCAATGGAGCCTGACCTTTGAGGTCGGGAAAAAGCACCATCCAACTGCTCCGCGCGACACTGCAACAACCCGTCGCAATGGAGCCTGACCTTTGAGGTCAGGAAAAAGCGAGACGTTTCGCCTTCGCCCCTGCTGCGGCGAGGTCGTCGCAATGGAGCCTGACCTTTGAGGTCAGGAAAAAGGCGTGTTCGGCGAGCTTGCCCCACGCCGTGCAGCGGTAGTCGCAATGGAGCCTGACCTTTGAGGTCAGGAAAAAGCAGCATCAAATCACCCAGTCGACTGCCATCAGCAATCACGTCGCAATGGAGCCTGACCTTTGAGGTCAGGAAAAAGGGAGGGGCTTTGTGTGGGTCGGGACGACAGGACTCGTCGCAATGGAGCCTGACCTTTGAGGTCAGGAAAAAGGATCTCTCCCTGCTCGTCGCGCACGACATCCATGGGGTCGCAATGGAGCCTGACCTTTGAGGTCAGGAAAAAGACGGACAGGCATCAGCGCCTACCGGGCTGCTGGGACGTCGCAATGGAGCCTGACCTTTGAGGTCAGGAAAAAGAGCTTGCCGAGCTTGATCAGTTTCCACCGCTGCATCATGTCGCAATGGAGCCTGACCTTTGAGGTCAGGAAAAAGCGAATTGACGGAGTGCAACTTTGGACACGCCCGAGCCGTCGCAATGGAGCCTGACCTTTGAGGTCAGGAAAAAGGCTGATTCTACGGTGATGCGTTCCCCTACAGCCCCGATGGTCGCAATGGAGCCTGACCTTTGAGGTCAGGAAAAGTGCCACCGCTGCCGGGGGGGTCAGTTTCGACGTGATCCGGTCGCAATGGAGCCTGACCTTTGAGGTCAGGAAAAGACGACCCAGCCATCAGGCAGGGCCATCATCCACTCCACGTCGCAATGGAGCCTGACCTTTGAGGTCAGGAAAAGGATGGAACAGCTAATGGCGTTCTACACGCGCTTCCGGTCGCAATGGAGCCTGACCTTTGAGGTCAGGAAAAGCGGCGGTCGATGATCCAGCCGGTGGTTCCCGGGGCGAGTCGCAATGGAGCCTGACCTTTGAGGTCAGGAAAAGGTCACAACGGGCGAGGCTGGTTCGGCATAGTCGACCTTGTCGCAATGGAGCCTGACCTTTGATGTCAGGAAAAGTTCGTCTTCGTGAGCTCGTGTTGCGCGAGTACACAGAGGAGTCGCAATGGAGCCTGACCTTTGATGTCAGGAAAAGCTCCAGTATTTGGTGAAAGACCCGCCGACGGCACGGTCGCAATGGAGCCTGACCTTTGAGGTCAGGAAAAGCTGCTTCCCGACGGTGATCGTGTTCTCCTTCAGCTGCCCGTCGCAATGGAGCCTGACCTTTGAGGTCAGGAAAAGGTGCCAAGACCTATCAATTGCCGGGCTACGGGCCGGCAGTCGCAATGGAGCCTGACCTTTGAGGTCAGGAAAAGTCCGCCACTAGACCAATGTCGGGCGCGTCGTCCAAGTCGCAATGGAGCCTGACCTTTGAGGTCAGGAAAAGGCGCTGAGCCTTCTTTCCTTCATCGACCTGGTTACCGGGTCGCAATGGAGCCTGACCTTTGAGGTCAGGAAAAGCAGGTCACCGTCGGGCGGTCGATGAAGGGGATTGGGTCGCAATGGAGCCTGACCTTTGAGGTCAGGAAAAGGGCTCGCGATTTCTTTGGTCTCTGACTACTAGTATTACACGGGTCTGCGAGCGCCGACCAGCCGGGGCGTGCGTGAAGGGTTGTTCGTCCTCCGTAAGTGGAGTGAAACCTGCTCTGACTAGGGTGCGAGCGCTCCCCAGGGGTTTGGTGGGTACCGGAGCGCTCGCGTGGTAGCTAGACAATCTGCGGCCCTCTGGTGGGTAGCTCCTCGTGGTGCCCGACGAAGATGAGCCGATCCTCGCCGATCTCGCCCAGGTCCACGATGACCACCGAGTCGACGGCCAAGTTCATGATCTTCTCTCCAGCTGCTCTCAAGCGAATCAGCTCAGACCTGTTGAGGTCACAGATGAAAACGGAGTACTGGAGGCGTTCTCCATGGGCCTCCATCAGCTTGCAGATTCGCCGCAGCCTTCCGGGTTCGCGGATGTCATATGCCACCAGATAGCGCCGCCTCCGTGTCTTCATCTGGTCACCATCGCAGTGTACTGGTCCAGTTCGCCGGTGAGGAAAGCGCCCAGAACACGGGTCTGGATGTCCATGATTCTGCGGTAGGTCGCCTTGTAGCCGAACTGTGGGTGGGTGATCTCCTGATCGAGGCGACGTTCGTATGCTCGCAGGACCGCTTTGCGCCCACTCGGTTTCAACATGCAGCCTCCGGCGCGTGTCCGGAAGTCGTGTGGGCCAACCTCCCGGTTGTTCAGTACCTGCACCACGACACTCTCCGCCACCAATGGGCGGAACTCCTCGGCGAGATCCAGCGCGAGTGCGGGACGCCCGAACCTCGGTTTGTGGAACATGCCCAAGTATGGGTCGAAACCCACCGACGCCAGTGCCACCGTCAGATCCTTCACCAGCAATGCGTAGCAGAAGGACAGAAGGGCGTTCAGGGGGTCTGGTGGTGGTCTACGGGAACGACCGTTCTCGTGGAAATCCGACACATCAATGCGTGTGTTGTCGCCGATCATGGCTGGGAAACTCGCGAAATAGAGTCGCGCTGCTGTCCCCTCGATACCCAGCAGTTGGCCGGGGGAGGTGGCTTTTGCCGCCTGTATCGCTAGTTCTTTCAGCTGATTCCCGATACGTTCGGCCTCGGTACGTGAGTTGCGCCGCATCAGTGTTCGGCAATTGCGGATCTTTCCCGATATCATGTTCCGTGCGGCTTCCAAGCGTTTCTGCTCTGGTGTCCCGAACTGTGCTATGCGCAAATCAACATTCTTACCCGGAAGCCCTTCGGTCATTCCTGCGAACCAGCCCCCATACGTGAACCAGAGGATCGGAAGATCGTTGCTCATGAGTTCCCTCACAGCCTGCGAGGAGACGGTAACGTTTCCGAAGACGCAAAGCTGACTCACATCGATGAGACGGTAACTTGCCTGTAGCTCGCCGTCGAGACGTACCTCCAACCTGTCGTTGCGAATCCCGACGGTGGAACCCTGCATCGTCACGTACACGGGACGTCCCTCGAGGATGGGTGCCATCAACCTCTTGAGAGGCCGTCTTTCCCGAGGAGGGATCTTCAGTGAGGTCAGTTCGTCGGGGAGACAGATGCCGACCAGCGAGCAGCGAGGACATTTCGGACTGTTCCTCAGCGGAGGCGGCGGTTTCGGGTCGGCAGCAACACGCCACGCGTCCTTGAGGGTTTCCGTGATTTCACTGAGGGCCGTTTCATCGATGCGAATCACAACTCGTCTCCGGGTTTCGGCATACCAGATTTCCGCCCGCTCCACAACGTATCCGGCTTCCTTCAGGAGCAGAGCCTGAATCAATAGCTGAGTCCTGTCGCTCGGCCAAGGAGCCCCGGTCTTGTCCGGGTGCCCTTTCTTGTAGTCGACGGGGACGACGGAACCGTTCCCGCCGTCCTCCACCAGGTCCAGTTTCGCCACCAGCCCTAGGCCAGGTGAACTCAGGGACACTGATCGCGCGGTCCTGCCGTCCCAGGCCTCGGACTTGTCGGGTAGATCCCCGGATTCCTCGTCAACGACGCGGTGCAGGTAGCGCCCCTCCTCGACGTCATCGCTGGTCGTGAAGCGTGACTGTACCCATTCCAGATGGAACAGGCGCGGACAGTAGACGAACTCGTTGAGCATCCGTGCCGGGACCGTTTCCGGAAGCCCCGGGATGTCTGGCCTGACGGTCATCGCGACACGGGGGTCAGGATGCCGGCGGACTTACTCCCGGGCGGCTGGTGGCGTCGTGCCCGGCAGATGTGGAAAACCCCCAGCAGGCGGATCTTCTGGTTCAAGGGCTCGCCGAGATCACCATCCAGCGCCGGATGTTCGACCAATGCCTTGACGCCGGCAGGACCCAGTGGTTCCCGCCACAGCGGCAGGCGGAGCTCCTGGATGGATCGCCGCCGCGCGGCCACTGAATGCCAGCCGCTCGTACGGGCCCTCCTGTGCAGCGCGGTGGTGGTCCACAGCGGATAGGACATGAGCGCCAGCCACGTTGCTCCAGGGACACCACGCATCCTCCCGGTCCTTCCTCCGCCGTCGTCGGTTGCTTCCCAGGTGGCGCGGGCATCCAAGTACTCGCCGGTGACTCCGGGTACCCGGCGCCAGCTGACCAGGGCCTGCCGGAGATAATCCGGTTCCTTGCGTACCTGTTCCAGAGGCTTTTCCAGCATGGTAGCGATCGACTGCTTGCCCGAGGACGCGATGAACTGGCTCATCGCACCTCGTCCCTTCGAATCGACGGCCAGGTCCGTTATCAGGCTCCCCAACCACGAACGCAGCATCGTGATCTCCGAGTCGGAGGCCCCTGTGGAGAGCTCGGCCGTCAAGGCCGGCAGACGTCCTTGCACTACTCGTAGCTTGTCCGGGGCCTCCCCGGGAGGGGGGAAACCCATTGGACCGCCCGGCAGGGAAACTCCTTCCGGCATGGTTCTGACGATGTCGACGAGAGCTTCAGCAACCTCATCAACCGTTGCCAGGGAAGAGGTCAGCACGGGACGGTGATCGGTCGTATTCCAGTGCAGCCGGGCATTGTTGTCGGTGAAGTCGTGGATGAGCCGCAGCGTCCCGATCGCCGCGAGAATTGCCAGGGGCGAGTCGCCGAGCAGGGCCGGAAGCGTGACGTGGTTCATCATGATCCCTCCGAGGACACGGTCATGTCGGCGCAGCGCACAATGGCTTCCAGCAGGGCGAGTCCCCACCGGCCGTACCGGGCGTTGAGCCGGGAGAAACGTTCGGCATCCGAGAGCCGAACACTGGTGGGTAGCGCAGATACGACCTGAATGCCGTCGACGACAGCCTCCAAGGTGTGTTCTCCGGTGTCGAGCACTGGCGGCAGGAAAGGCCTGGCGTGTCCGTGGTGGCTCGCGACCAGGTGGCGCAACAGCTCCGGATCTCCCGGATAGGGTTCGGTCAATTCCGCCAGGTACTCGGCGACGAGAACCTCGGACCAGGCCTCGTGCCGGGCGCCCCGCGGCAGGCCGCTCAGTTGCCTCGCCCGTCGGTACTGCTGCCGATCACCAGGCGGCATGCCGGATTTCGCCAGTGGCTCGTCCGCCAGTTCCGCGCGGATCGGGTCGCCCCCGAACAGCATCGCCTGGAACCGCTGATCCACCTTTCCCAGATCGTGCCAGCGGGCTGCGTCGGTGACGGTTTGCCGCACGGGTTCGGGCAGCCCCAGCCTGCGCGCCACACCGTCCGCGCGTGCCCCCACCGCTTCCATGTGGGTCGCCAGGGTGACCCGCCGGTTCAGGTGCGAGGTTTCGTCGGAGTTCCCGTCATCCGCGTTCAACCAGCTGGTTTCCGGCGAAACCACCCGCAGGATGGGGGAAGACGCCTCGGTTGTCTGGGTCAGGACAATATTCCCGGCAAGTTGAGCGCGGAGTGTGGCGAGATCGTCCGAGGTCCATGCGCTGGAGCTTTCAGGATCGGGATGACGGGCGAGCCACGCGAGGACAGCCGACACGATGCCGGAGCGGAACTCTTCCCGATCGTCCGGATCATCGCAGTTGCGCCAGTCCCGCACCAGATCCTGGAAGTCGGTGAAGGCCGGGATCCCAAGTCTGTCAGGCAGGCCGGGGTCGAGACGCAGGGCTGCCCGGCCGCGCCGGCAGGTGGCCAGTTCGGACACGTCACTCACCTTGTCCGTGCTGGTGGGGGTCCAGCCGAATTGGTCGAGCCCTCCGGAGTCGGTTGGCACCACGACCACGTCCCCGGGACGCAGCGATTCACCGGAGACCCAGGCCCAGGTCGACGGACCGGAACCGTCGTCCACCCGCCGGAGCACCGTGCTTTCCGAGTCGTCTCCGAAGGGGATGTCGTCGAAATCGTCGTAGTCCTCCGTGTCACCCACCGGCAAGGGTTTCGCGTCACACAACCAACGCCGCAATGCCCCCAACGGAATTTCCACACATTCCTCGGCGCGGACCGGCAGGGAGTCGATCGCACCGCCGACCTCATCAGCGGGCAATGTCTCGTTCCATGCATTCCGCAGCCCATCGCGCCAGGCCACCGTCACCGGTGCCACCGATGTGTCGATGCCGTGCAGGTACGGATCCAACGGGGGATCGACGCTTGGAGCCGGGCTGGTGCGCGCCCACGCGTCGAGCTGGGCCGGTAGCAGGAGTGGAAGCAGTGGGGCCTCCGCGGTCAGCTCGGCGGGGACGTCCATGTGACGCAGTGCCAGCGGTGAGACGTCCATGGTTCCGGGTGCCTTCAACCTGGACCGCAGGAAGTCGGCCGTGTGCACTTTGACGTTTCCGTAAACCGGCGGTTTCGGGTCGTTGTCCTCCACCACGACCACGTCCGCCGCGGGCAGGACACCTCGCCGGTTGACGCGTCCGATGCGTTGGACTAGCGCATCCCAGGGTGCGGTCTCGGTGATCAGGGCGGTGGCGTCGAGATCGATCCCGACCTCAACGGTCTGGGTGGCGACCAGCACCGCCGACCCCGGTTTCTCCTCGCGATCCGCACCGAAGAGCTCAGTCACCTTGGAGGTTATCGCCTCGCGACCCACCGGGCGGGAGCGGCCCATCAGCAGCAACACCTCGGTGCCGGAGGGCAGGCCCTTCGACCTCAGTAGCCTGTTGTGAACCTCCCGGGCTCTGTCGACGGTGTTGCACACCACGAGAACACGGGAGTCGGTTCCCGTGACGGCCTCGGCTGCATGGGCCGCGATGTCCCGCACGACCTGCTGTTTCGTGGTGTCGACGAAGGTCAGTGTTTTTGCGGCGGCTAGGCGTGCCCGGGCCGTGGGATCGTCCAGGTGCGCATCTTCATCGAACGACGTGGTCCACCCCTCGGGACGCCCGGTGCTGGTGGCGCTGAGGTGCACTACCGAAGTTTGGGGCAGACCCAGGACCTGGCTGGAATCCAGGGAGCTGGTTGCTTCAAGAGAGGCGGTGAGGGCCTGCGCCAGGTGCGCCTCGTCGATCATGATCACGGAATCGGTGCCCACCAGGGCGGCATCGATCGGATGTCGCCGGGCGCTGACGCCGTAGCCTCGGAAGAACAGGCGGCTTCCCACCTGGTCCACGGTGCCGGTGACGATCGCTGGCAGGTCGGGAAGCGGCAGCCACGCGGCGTCCCAGGTCGCTCCACCACGCATCTTGACCACGGGAAGCACCGGGCCATCGGATGAACCGGATAGTCCACGGAGCCTGCGTGCGACCTCCTCCGACACACTGCCCGGGGAGGCCGTCTCCAGGGCCTTGGCGATACGTTTTCCGTGCAGCTCGGCCTGATCTACGACGATTCGCCGGTCCACCACGAGGAAGATGCGTCGTCGCCCCAGCCCGCTCGCGGCCTCGCCTCCGGCACACATGGCCAACACGAATACGGCGACGTCGAGCATCGACGTCTTGCCCAGACCGGTGGGCACGTCCACGAGAGACGGCCAGGTGCCCGTCCGGAGCATGTCGGCAACCACGTCCGACTGCCAGGGGAATGGGCGATGGCCGTGGAGCTCCTCCATGAAGAGGTCGAAATCGCCGGTGATCATCCGTCGGCTCCTTCACGTTCGGGGGCGAACAGACCAACTCCGAAGTACCGTCCCGCGCCGGCCAGCACGGGTCCTGTGACGGGATGCTCGAATGTCATCCGGACGTGCCGGTACAGGCGGCCGCGAGCCCGGAGGGGAAGTTCCTTCGGGGTGAGGTGCGCGGCCCCGGGGGTGAGCGGCTGGGTGCTCAGCTCAACAGTGACCGGAGCGGGGAGCCCTGCCTGTTGGATGGAACGAACCACTGCCGGGGCGAGATCTCCCTTCTTCGGGTATCTGTCCAGCACGAGAGGGGTCACGGACACCCATCTCCTGGCGGGCCGTATCCATCGCTCGGCGGTTGCACCAACGGGCAGCGGCTCATCGGGGGAATAACGCAACCCGAAGACCCGTCTGAAACCGGGCACCTGCAGGTCGACGATCCGGTCCGGATCGGTGCCCAGGATGCCTCGTAGGATCCTGCGGCGCTCCGCCCGATCCAGCCCCGGGATCGCGACTGCTAGGGCAAGCAGATGTCCGTCCGCGTGCTTGAAACCGGCGAATGGAAGACCGAGATAGGCGACGTGGGGATGCCCGTCGAACCCGTGGCCGTGCAGCGCAGGAGGCAGCGGATTCTCCGTCTGCGACATCACTTTCGTCCGGAGCGCCGCGGTGAAGAGCCCGACCAGGTTGCCCGGGGGACGGTGGTCCATGAACCGGAGGACGATCAGGTCCGGATACGCCGATTCCGCAGCTGCGGGAACCGCGGCATCGTTCTCGTCGCGTTTCAGTCTGTAGGGGTGGCGCGCATGGCTGCTGCTGGCCTGCCAGGAGGGCTGGTCCAGTTCGTGAAGGGAGTTCAACTCGTCCAGATAACCGGGAAACGGAACCCTGATGTCGTATTCCGCCTGGTCGTGGTCGGTGGGTTCAAAGATGGACAACCCCGGCAGTGGCCCGAACTCCGCCACCTTACGGAAGGCCAGCATGACCGGCGACGTTGAACGCCCGAGATAGGGTACGCGCCGCGCCATAAGATCGAGTCCGGTAAGCGTGTCATCCGACAGATCCCGGTCGTCGGGCCAGATGAACTGGATCCTGGGGTCGGAGGGAAAACTCCTGACGCGCTCCATCAGGCCACTGGTCCGGGCGGGATGGTTCTGGTTGCCGCCCTTGTGTTCCCGGGCGTTCGTGACGACATAGGCCCGGATACTGCTGTGTGGTGCCAGCGCCGCGGCGTGGATCAACGGAGGCGGTAGCTGTTCGAGCTCACGGAGCAGTGGGAGTTCATCGGTTTCTGCCACCGAACGCAACGCCGAGAAAACCCGGGCGGGATGTGGGGGCCATTCGGGGGCGCGGGGGTTGTCGCCGTCGCCGGCCTCGTAGCGTTCGCCCATCAGGCAGATGTCGAGGCGGATGGGCATGTCACTCCCCTGAGGGTTCGGCCTTGGTCGCGGTGAAGTCGATTGCGGCGGCGAGGGCTTTGGAGGGGGTCAACTCGATCGTCTCGAGATGCATTGGAACCCCTGCCGCCATGGCGGCCTCCAAAGTTTCGTCGTACAGGGCGACGGCTTCACCGATGGACAGGGAGAACGGCTCCACCACGCCGCCGCGACCGATCCACTCGAGGGTTTCTGTTTCCACCACCAAGTCGCAGCCGCTGCGCAACCAGATCCCGGCGCCACCGAAAGCCAGTCGATCACCGAGAAGCGCGAGGGCAACCAGAAGAGTACTGGCGGCGAACTGCGTGTTCACCCCGAGGGAGCCGAAACGGATCCGTCGCACCGCCGTCAAGCTGAGGGTGGAGAAACGCGTGGCCTCCGTGACGGTCACTCCACCATGGGCGGGATTCGGAGCAATATTGCCGTGACCGATCTCACTCAACCTCGCCTTGGCGTTCTTGGCTGCGGCGGGGGAGTACGTCCACTCGTCGCCGTCGCCGTTTCGCGCACCGGTGAGGTTGAGCGGATCCATGCGACCCGCTTTGCGAGTGCCCACGACGGGATCCCAGCCAACGACCTCGCTGCTGTAGAACCGGGGAAACTTGGCCTGCCGCCCCTTGCGGTGACTGTTCCAGCCGCCGTAGACCAAGGTGGCGGGGTCATACTGGAGCAGCGCGGTTGCATCCTCCAAGGAGGTGGCCTGCAAGGCCTTTCCCACAGGGGTCCTGTCGAACTTCTCGCCGTCGAGCAGCGAGTCGCGCCAGTAGGCGTCAAAGGCCCGGTGCGGCGCATCCAGGCCGGTGATGACGGCCTTCGCCGCGCCGTCGTGGGTTAGTCTCAACAACGGCAGTCGAATCTTTCCCGCCTGCCGGGCCGTCTTGAGCGCCTCCTCGCACCGGTTCGCCTGGGAGGGAACCTGATCGAGGACGACGGCCCTACGTGAGGAACCGTCGCAGGTGCGTTCTTCCATGAGGTAGGGGGAGTCGTCCGATCTCGAGGTGGGAAACGTTGGCGGGAAAAGCCTGCTTCCCGGGCCACCGCCGGGCTGGTACGTGGCGTTTATCCTTGCCAAGGCGAATTCGGGGTCGCGGATCTTGTCTTGGAGTGAACCGAGAGACAGCGTTGTCATAATCTTCCTTCGTGAAGTCCGGTGGCACAACCATAGCGGGGGAAGAGGACACGGAAGTCGCCAAGCGGAAGAAAAACCGCTGAATTAAAGGAACGCATCAAGACCTAACTG
>ERZ773035.1973-NODE-1973-length-13917-cov-6.845982_pt1 | contig 13917 bp, 11 predicted proteins | sample MGYA00511487_ERZ773035 | MGnify/ENA primary metagenome ERZ773035 (study PRJEB29015, sample SAMEA2737985) | human oral metagenome | biome: human oral; feature: human-associated habitat; material: dental | place: China | collected 2024 ...
AAAATATAAATTTTTAATAGTTGGAATATCTGCAATATTAAGCAGTATACTAAATATTTTTTATCTTATATTAATTTCTGTTATATATTTAAACGTAGAATATATGGATTTAAAGAAATCTTAATCAAAGCAGAAATTAGAAAGAAATTTTATTTGAAAAAAATAAAGAAAATTGGTATTATATAAGTATATTTTAATAAAAAAAGTCATAATATTTTTAGGAGGATACATGAAAATTTTCAATCTATTTAGACAATCAGACGATGATATTAATAAAGATACATCTGGAAATAAAGATGTTTTAAAAAATATAGTCGAAAATTCTCTTCCTGAAAAAGCCGAACCGGAAGAAGTGGAAAAAATATCCTACTATGATGAATTTGGTAAAGAGCATAGAATTGAGAAAAAGAAATGGGTAGAAAAGAAATTAAATCCTTCTATAAAAGAAAATTGGGATAATATAGAAGGGTTATATCCTATTGTGCTGGATGCATTTTCAAAGGAAGCATATTCTGAGGTGCAGGAGGCTTGTTTCAGAATATATTCTCTGGACAAGAATAGAGAGAGAAAAACTAATATTTTAGGGACATATTATATAAAGACAGATTCGTATGATCAGGCAATTGAAATATATAAGAAATATATTTCTACAGGAGCAGCATCAGAATCAATATATGTAAATTATGCAATTGCACTGGAAGGTGCAGGAAGAACATGGGAAGCCGAATCAGCGTATCTTAAAGCTTTAAAACTTAATCCAAATTCTGTTGAAGCTTTCAGAAATTACTTTAAACTAATTAGAAGAAAGGGAACACAGGAATATATACGGCTACTTGAAAAGTTTTCTTCTGAAAAGGGTTCTTGGAGGGCAAAACTTACATTGGCAACAGATTATTTTAAAAGAGGGGATAAAAATAACGGAAATGAATATTTAAAGGAAGCCTTACGTGAATCTGGCTATAATTCTGAAACTATGGCTGTTGCTTCAGGAATTTACAGTTTAAATAACTTATTTGAAGAACTTGAGGAATATGTTTTTCCTTTTTACATTCCTGAAAAACATGGAGCATACACTACTTTAAATATACTGGAATATTACAAAGCTAAGAAGGATTTTAAAAAAGGGCTTGAATTATGTAAATTTACTTCAAAATATTCATGGCCTGAGTTTTTTGATAAATTTATAGCGTATGAAGATGAATTTTTGAAAATTCGTTCAGAATCTGAAGAAAATGGAAAAAAGGAAACAGGAAACAGTTTCTTTTCTACAAATTATCCTCTCTGGTACTATAATTTTAATGAACCTGACTGGTTACTGAATAATAATGAAAGAGGAAAGCCTAATCTTCTTATACTGTCTTTTACAGCATTAGGAGAACAATCTGACTTTGCAGAAAATCTTGCAGTTTCATTGCCATTACAGTTAAATGAAACATTACACTATAAAAGTAATTTAAACTATCAAGTTGCAATTTATCATAATAAAGATAAAATTTTTGTTTCCAGAAAAAAGTATAGCGTAGATTATATAAATTTAATAAAAAAACAAAATCCGAAATTAGATTATGTTTTATCAGGAAATATAGCTAAAGTTCCTAATAGCTACGAAAAATACGATATTGAAATTTATCTTTATGACTATGCAAATGAAGCTAAAATAAGATTAGTCAGTAAAATTTATGAATTGAAAGAACTTTATAATGTACAGAATGAAATGATTGATAAATTTAATGCTTTCTTTAAATGTATTAATAAAAATCAGGTGAAATATGAAAATGATTTTGATAATTTGGTTTTATATAGTCAGAAAGTAAAATTTCTCATGGCAAATAACAGAGATAAGGAATTTCAGGCATGGAGATATAAAAAACTTTTCACTAATCAGGTAAAAGTCGTATTAAATGACCAGAAAAACGATCTTAAAAAGATAAATCTTATTGTACTTCTGTATGAATTAAAAAAATATAACAGCCAGCTGTTAAAAGGGCAGAAACCTTTAATTTATGATTTAATATACAAGGAAATTTTTATAATTAAGGGGAATGAGAAATGTTAGACTTAGAAAATATCATTGTTATAGGAACTTCTCATGAAAATTTATCTTTACTTGAAAGAGAAAATTTTATGAGAACAAGACCTAAGTATATTATTGAAAAATTATATGCAGAAAAAAAAATAAATGCCTATATTAATTTATCAACTTGTCTTAGAACAGAATTCTATATTGAGTTAAATTCAAATGTAGATATTAATGAAATTAAAAATTTATTTTCAGTTGATATGATTGTAAAAAGTGGAGTAGAAGCTATTGAGTATTTATTTAAAGTTGGTTGTGGATTTTATTCAGTTATAAAAGGTGAAGATCAAATCTTAGCTCAAGTCAAAGGTGCTTATGCTGAAGCACTTGAAAATGAACATAGCTCAAAATTTTTAAATATTATTTTTAATAAAGCAATAGAATTAGGGAAGAAATTTAGAACAAAATCAATGATTGCTCATAACGCACTATCATTGGAAGCAATATCTTTAAAATTTATAAAATCTAAATTTCCTAGCATAGAAGATAAAAATATTTTTATTTTGGGTATTGGGGAGCTTGCTCAGGATATTCTAACTTTATTAACAAAAGAACAATTAAAAAATATCTATATAACAAATAGAACTTACCACAAGGCAGAACAGATTAAAAAGAAATTTGATATTGTAAATATAGTTGACTATAAAGAAAAATATAAAGAAATGATAGAAGCTGATGTAATTATATCTGCTACTTCAGCTCCACATATAGTTGTTGAATATGATAGATTCGTGCCTATGATGAAAACTGATAAAGAATACCTTTTCATTGATTTAGCAGTTCCAAGAGATGTTGATAAAAGACTTGCTGATTTTGAAAATATAGAAATATATAATTTAGATGATATTTGGGAAGTATACAACCAAAATTCTATAAATAGGGATAAGCTTTTAGAAGATTATTCATATTTAGTTGATGAACAAATAGAAAAATTAATAAAATCATTAAATTACTATAAAGAAGAAAAAACAAATATATTTTTTCAAAACACAATACAAAACTAATTATTATAGAAAGGAATAGAAATGAAAAAAAATATTATAATTGGAAGTAGAGGAAGTATATTGGCTCTTGCTCAAGCAAATCTTGTAAAAGAAAAATTAGAGAAAAATTATCCTAATTTAAGTTTTGAAATAAAAGAAATAGTAACAAGTGGAGATAAAGATTTAAAATCAAATTGGGAAAATAGTGATGTTTCTTTAAAAAGTTTTTTCACTAAGGAAATAGAACAAGAATTGTTAGATGGAGATATAGATATTGCAGTTCATTCTATGAAAGATATGCCTGCTATATCACCTAAGGGCTTGATTTGTGGAGCTATACCAGATAGAGAAGACCCAAGAGATGTAATAATTTCAAAAAATGGATTTTTAGTTACTTTACCTCAAGGAGCTAAGGTTGGGACAAGTTCACTTAGAAGAGCAATGAATTTGAAAGCAGTAAGACCTGATTTTGAGATAAAACATTTAAGAGGAAATATTCATACAAGACTTAAAAAGTTAGAAACAGAAGATTATGATGCAATAGTTTTAGCTGCTGCTGGACTTAAAAGAACAGGTTTAGCAGATAAAATAACTGAGTATCTAAATGGAGAAGTATTTCCACCTGCACCTGCACAAGGTGTTTTATATATTCAATGTAGAGAAAATGATGAAGAAATAAAAGAAATTTTAAAATCTATCCATAATGAAGCCATTGCAAAGATTGTTGAGATAGAAAGAGAATTTTCTAAAATATTTGATGGAGGTTGTCATACTCCTATGGGTTGCTATTCTCAAATAAATGGGGATAAAATAAAATTTACTGCTGTTTATTCAGATCAAGGAAAACAAATAAAAGCTATTGTTGAAGATAATTTAGCAAAAGGAAAAGAAATTGCATATATGGCAGCAGAAGAAATTAAGAAAAAAATAAATAAAGGAATTATTCAATAATGGAGATTTCATGAAGAAAATAATAAGATGTGACTGGGCAAATAAAAGTGAATTAGAGAAAAAATATCACGATGAAGAATGGGGAGTACCTGTTCATAATGATAAAAAACTTTTTAAAATGTTAATTTTAGAAGGAAAACAAGCTGGTTTAAGTTGGACTACTGTTCTTTCTAAAATGGATACTTTATGTGAAGCATTTGATGATTTTGACCCTAACATCATTATAAAATATGATGACAAAAAAGTAGAAGAACTTTTAAAAAATGAGGGAGTAATAAGAAATAAATTAAAGATAAATGCTGTTATTACTAATGTAAGGGAATATTTTAAACTATGTGAAGAGTTTGGCTCATTAGATAAATATTTATGGGCTTATGTGGATAATAAACCTATAAAAAATTCTTGGACTAAGATTGAAGAAGTACCAGCTAAAACAGAATTATCAGATAAAATAAGTAAAGATTTAAAAAAGAGAGGTTTTAAATTTGTAGGAAGTACCATAATCTATGCTTTTATGCAAGCAGTAGGAATGGTAAATGATCATTTAGTAACTTGTTCTTTTTATAATAAAGCAGAGGAGAAAAAATGAAAAAAGGAAAAGCATATATAATTGGAGCAGGACCAGGAGATTTTGAGCTATTAACATTGAAAGCTAAAAGAATTATTGAGAATGCAGATTGTATTGTATATGATAGATTAATTAGTGAAGATATATTAAAACTTGCAAAAAAAGATGCAGAACTTATATATCTTGGAAAAGGAAATACTGAGGGTGGTTTAATTCAAGATGAAATAAATCAAACTCTTGTAAATAAATGTCTTGAGGGAAAAAATGTTGCCAGAGTAAAAGGTGGAGATCCTTTTGTTTTTGGTAGAGGTGGGGAAGAGATAGAAGCCTTATTTCAAAATGAGATAGAATTTGAAGTCATTCCAGGAATAACTTCATCTATATCTGTTCCAGCTTATGCAGGAATACCTGTAACACATAGAGGACTTGCAAGGTCTTTTCATATTTTTACAGGGCATACTATGGAAAATGGAAAGTGGCATAATTTTGAAAATATTGCAAAATTAGAGGGAACATTAGTTTTTTTAATGGGAGTTAAAAATTTAGATTTAATAGTTAATGATTTAATTAAATATGGTAAAGACAGTAAAACTCCTGTTGCCATTATAGAAAAAGGGGCAACTAAAAATCAAAGAGTAACAGTTGGAAATTTAGAAAATATTTTAGAACTTGTTGAAAAAAATAAAATAACTCCACCTGCTATAACTATAATTGGAGAAGTAGTTAATTTAAGAGAAACTTTTAAATGGTTTGAAAGTGAAAAACTTGCTAAAAAAATATTAGTAACAAGAGATAAAAAACAAGCAGTTGAAATGTCTGAAAATATTTCTAAAAGAGGAGCAATTCCTATTGAACTACCTTTTATAGAAATAGAAAACTTAAAGATTGATTTAAAAGATTTAGAAAAATACAAGGCTATTCTATTTAATTCACCTAATGGAGTTAAAGCATTCTTTGAAAATATAAAGGATATGAGATGTTTAGCAAATATAAAAATTGGAGCTGTTGGAGTTAAAACAAAGGAAATTTTAGAAAAATATAAAATAGTTCCAGATTTTGTTCCTGATGAATATTTAGTGGATAGATTGGCAGAAGATGTAGTTAAATACACAGATGAAAATGATAATATTTTAATAGTTACTTCTGATATTTCTCCTTGTGATACAGATAAATATAATTCTTTATATAAAAGAAATTATGAAAAGGTTGTAGCTTACAACACCAAAAAATTAAAAGTTAATAGAGAGAAAGTACTTGAAACTTTAAAAGATATAGATATTATAACTTTTTTAAGTTCATCAACAGTGGAAGCTTTTTATGAAAGTTTAGATGGAGATTTCTTTATTTTGGGAGATAAAAAAATTGCTTCTATTGGACCTATGACAAGTGAAACTATAAGAAGATTAGGAATGAAAGTTGACTATGAAGCTGAAAAATATACGGCTAATGGTGTGCTTGATGTAATTTTTAAATAAAAAAGGAGTTTAATTATGGCATACAGATTAAAAGCAGTAACAATTCGTACAAACAATAGCGAAGAAGGTATTAGAAAAATAGCAGAATTATGGGAAGATGTCTTAACTGGGAAATTACCCCTTTTATTTGATGGAATAATACCTATTTCACAATATAGTAATTATGAAAGTGATGAAAAAGGAGATTATGATATTAGTATAGTAGGAGTAGAGTATAATTTCTTTGAAGATATAGAAAAAGAAGTTGAAAAAGGTTTATATAAAAAATATGAAGTTGTTGATGAAAATGGTAGTGTTGAACTTTGTACAAAAAAAGCTTGGGAAAATGTTTGGAATGATACTCATTCTGGAATATTAAAAAGAGCTTTCACAGTAGATTTTGAAAGTTCCGTACCAAAAGAATTTTCAAAAGATGGAAAAGCTCATTGTTATTTATATATAGCTATAAAATAAAATATTGGGAGTGGTATAAATGTCAAATATGAAAAAAGATACTATTGAAGCAAAAGTTTAAGAAAGAAGCTGGAAGTAATGCTTTTACATTATCTCCTCAAAGATGGATAGAAAAGACAAATGCGATAGGGATTGTTTCTAAATCTGGTAAAGGGGGAGGAACTTTTGCACATTTTGATATAGCAATGAAATTTGCTTCTTGGATTTCAGCTGAATTTAAACTATATATTATTCAAGATTACAAAAGACTAAAATCAGATGAAAACTCTAAATTATCTCTTAATTGGAACTTAAATAGAGAAATTTCAAAAATTAATTATAAAATTCGCACAGATGCAATTAGAACATATTTGTTAGGAGATTTGACAAAAGAACAGTTATCATATAGATATGCAAGTGAAGCAGATATTGTTAAAAATATAATTTATAAAAAATCTGTCAAAATAAAAGTTGACAGATTTTTATTTTTTCTATGGTATAATATATAACTAGAGGGCGATGTAGATGAAATATAATTTTAAAGAATTAAAAGAAATTGTAAAATCAAAAATGAGTTTAAAAAGATTTACTCATACACTTGGTGTTGTAGAAATGTCAGAGAAATTGGCAAAGCTATATAATGCTGATATTGAAAAATGTAAAGTAGCCGCTTTGCTTCATGATATATGTAAAGAAATGGATATGGAATATATAAAAGATATTTGCAAAAATAATTTTATGAGTGAATTATCAGAAGAAGATTTAGAAAATAATGAAATATTACATGGCTTTGCAGGAGCATATTATGTTAAAAATGAATTAGGAATTGATGATAAAGAAATTTTATCAGCAATAAAATATCACACTGTTGGAGCAAAAAATATGACATTGGTTGAAAAAATTGTATATACTGCAGATGCCATAGAATATGGAAGAAATTATCCAAGTGTTGTAAAAATAAGAGAAGAAACATTTAAAAATTTAGATATAGGTATTCTTATGGAAATAGAACATAAGGAAAAATATTTAGAAAGTATAGGAAAAAAATCACATCCTAATACAAATGAATTAAAAAGAGAACTTTTGAAAAAAGAGGAGGGCTTATGAATTTAGAAAAAGACTTAGAAAAAATTAAAGAGCTTTTAAAAGATGTTAAATATTTAACCTTAGATCAAATAACAAATTTTCTTGACTGGTCACCTAAAAAGAAAAAAGATAATAAGACTATAATTTTATCTTGGATAGATTCAGGAGATTTAATTATGGATAAAAAACATAGACTTTCATTACCAGAAAATTCAGGTTATGTAAAGGGAGTTTTTAGAATCATAAAAAATAGATTTGCTTTTGTAGATAGAGAAGATGATTCAGAAAAAAGAGATGGAATATTTATTCCAAAAGAAGATTTTAATAATGCTTTAGATGGAGATACTGTCTTAGTTAGAATTACTGGTCTAGGGCGTGATAGTAATGGTAAAATAGGTGAAGAAGGGGAAGTTGTAAAGATAATTTCTCATAGTAAAAATACTGTGGTTGGAATTTTAGAAAAAAATAAGAAATTTGCTTTTGTTATTCCTACTGGTTCTTTTGGTAAAGATATCTATATACCAAATTCTAAGATAGGAAATGCAGATAATAAAGATTTAGTTGCAGTTGAAATCACATTTTGGGGAGATGATGATAGAAAACCAGAAGGAAAAATTATAAAGGTTTTAGGTTCATCAACAAATAGTAAAAATATGATAGAAGCTTTAATTTATAGAGAAGGTTTAAGTGAAAAATTCTCTGATGAAGCAATGCAACAAACTAAGGAAGTTATAAAAGAAAAAATAGATTATTCAAATAGAAAAGATTTAACAAAATTACCAATAATTACAATAGATGGAGCAGATGCAAAAGACTTAGATGATGCTGTTTATGTTGAAAAATTAGAAAATGGTAACTATAAGTTGATAGTTGCAATAGCAGATGTTTCTCACTATGTAAAAAAAGATACTGTTTTAGATTTAGAGGCTAGACATAGAGGAAATTCAGTATATTTAGTAGATAGAGTTTTACCAATGTTTCCAAAGGAAATTTCAAATGGAATATGTTCTTTAAATGAAAAAGAAGAAAAGTTGACTTTTTCTTGTGAAATGGAAATAGACTTAAAAGGTGATGTTGTAAATTATGAAGTCTATAAGTCAGTTATAAAATCTGTTCATAGAATGACATATAAGGATGTAAATGCAATTTTAGATGGAGATAAAGATTTAATAGACAAATATTCAGATATCTATGAAATGTTAAAGCAAATGCTAGAATTATCTAAAATATTAAGAGCTAAGAAGTTTACAAGAGGAAGTATTGATTTTGAACTTCCTGAGCTAAAAGTTGTTTTAGATGAAGATAATAATAAAGTAGAAAAAGTTCTTTTAAGAGATAGAGGAGAAGGAGAAAAAATCATAGAAGATTTTATGATAGCAGCAAATGAAACTGTTGCAGAAAGAATATATTGGTTAGAACTTGCCTCAATTTATAGAACACATGAAAAACCTGATAGAGAAAAAATAGTTGTATTAAATGAAATACTTGCAAAATTTGGATATAAGATACCAAACTTTGATAATCTTCATCCTAAACAATTTCAAGAAATTATTGAAAGATCTAAGGATAAGGAAACAAGTATGTTAGTTCATAAAACTATATTAAGAGCTTTAAAACAAGCAAGATATACAGTTGAAGATATAGGACACTTTGGATTATCATCTTCTCATTATACACATTTTACTTCTCCAATAAGAAGATATGCTGATTTAATGGTTCATAGAGTTCTATTTTCAAGTATAGATAATTCTGTAAAGCAATTAAAACTGGCAGATTTAGATGAGATAGCTCAACATATTTCTAAAACAGAAAGAGTAGCTATGAAAGCTGAAGATGAAAGTGTAAGAATAAAACTTGTTGAATATATGCAAAAAAGAGTTGGAGAAACTTTTAATGTTATGGTTACAGGTTTTGCACAAAAGAAAGTATTTTTTGAAACAGATGAGCATATAGAATGTAGTTGGGATGTTACAACTGCAATCAACTATTATGTTTTTGATGAAGAAAATTACTGTATGGAAGACACTTATAGTGACACAGTTTTTCGTTTAGGAGATAAAGTTGATGTTATTTTAAAAAGAGCAGATTTATTAAGCTTAGAAATTGCTGTTACACCACTGGATGATTTTTAATTAAAGAGAGGAAATTATGATAATTGCAAATAATAAGAAAGCTTTTTTTGATTATTTCATAGAAGAAAAATATGAGGCTGGAATTGAACTAAAAGGCAGCGAAGTAAAATCAATTAAAGCAGGAAAAGTTAGTATAAAAGAATCTTTTGTAAGAATTATAAATGATGAAATATTTATAATGGGAATGTCAGTTGTTCCTTGGGAATTTGGAAGTGTTTATAATCCAGAAGAAAGAAGAGTTAGAAAATTACTTTTACATAGAAAAGAAATAAAAAAAATTCATGAAAAAGTAAAAATAAAAGGTTATACAATAGTTCCCTTAGATGTTCATTTATCAAAAGGCTATGTGAAAGTACAAATTGCAATAGCTAAAGGTAAAAAGAATTATGATAAGAGAGAAAGTATAGCTAAGAAAGATCAAGAGAGAAATTTAAAAAGAGAATTTAAAAGTAATAATAGATAATTAAATTTTAAAAAATAATAGAATTGTGGTATAATTTTTAACATAAATTTAATTTTAGGAGAATTTTAATGAAAAGAAAATTCATTTTTTTACTTATTCTATCAGCTATGATAATAAATAATAATTCTTATTCAGAAAATGCAACTGCTGATTCAGATGAAGTAGTTATAGACTTAAATGACAATACTATGACATCAGAAAAAGGAATTGTTATTACTGATGGTAATATGAAGGGTCTATTTTATAGGTTACAAAGAAATCCAGTCACGGGTGAAATAACCTTTACAGATAATGCTTTATTAAATATAAGCCAAGCAACAGGAAATATAAAAATAGAAACAGAAGGTGGTAAGGTTTCTCAAAAAGATGAAAAGGGAGAATTTTATAATAGCTTTGCTTATATAAATGTTGCTAAAATGACAGGAGCAGAAGCACCTAATGATAAAATATATTTTGGAAGTCCATATATAAAATATGAAGATGAAAAAATATATGCAAAAGATGCTTGGGTAACCACAGATTTTAATATAGTAAATTTTCAAAAAGAGCCAGAAAAAGCAGGTTATCACTTGTTTTCATCAGATGTATTAGTTGAACCTGACAAACAGATAACCTTAAAAAAATCTGACCTTTTTATAGGCTCAAGAGATGTTATGCCTTTTACATTTCCTTGGTTTAGAGCAAATATAAGATCAGGTTCTACAGTACCACTATTTATAACTGTTCAATCAGACGATGATTATGGTGCTGCAACTTCAATGGGTTTCCTTTATGGAAATAGAAGGGATAAGTTTAGAGGAGGTTTTGCTCCTAAATTTGCAGATAAAATGGGTATATTAGTAGGAAGATGGGAAAACTGGTACAAATTTGATAATGCAGGAGAAACAAGATTAAATATTGATGATTGGTTAATCTATGCTAAAGAAAAATCTGAACCAAAGAATACAAATGAGCTTCCAGATTATGAAAAAAGACATAAAAGGTATAAAGTAGAATTATCTCATGACTATGATGGAGAAAATGGAAATTTCCACTTTATTTCTCAAAATTCAACTAGGAGTATGGTTGGAGCTTTGGAAGACTTAATGGACAAATATGAAAATAATAATGTATATTCATCACTTGGATTGGATAGATTTAAGTTTGATAAGAATATAGGTTTTTATAATCTTGATGCTAATTTATTTAATTTAGGTGAAGCAAAAGATTTAAGTTTTACAGGAAAGATGAGTTTAGTTAGTGATAAAAAAGCCTATGGACTTTTAGTTTATGATACTATAGATGATATATCTTATGGATCAACAATAGATCATGACTTATATACTAATCTTTCTTTGACTAAAGATAATGATAAATTTAAATTAAATGCAAGATATGATTATTTATATGATATGGATCCAGGTTCTACTGCTAGTGATTTAATGTCAAGAAATGAAAGAGTTGGAGCAGATTTCTTGTTAAAAGAAAATGGACTAAATATATCTTATGACAAGAGAAGAGGAGATGATTACAGAAATTTTAGTTTCTGGGAAGAAGATATCAATACCTCAGCTAGAAAAAGAAATATTTTAGGAATAGATTTTTCATATACTCCTACAACAGTTGCTAAATATGAATTCAATAATTTTGAGAATATAAAAGCATCTTTAGGAAATTATAAAGTTGGAAACTATACATTTACTCCATCTGTTTCATATAATTTTTTAGATAGAAAGCTAGATACTGCAAAAGATACTTATAGAGCTACTGTATTAGGTTCAAATAGACTTGCAGAATTTAATAGATTTGAGGATATTGTATACAATAATACTTTAGAAAAAAGAGCAGATTTAAATTTATCTAATGATAATGAAACTTATAGAGTAGGTTTTGGTAAAACAACTTCTGAAATTTGGTCAAGAGAAGGACTTTTTGATGGAACATATAGAAAATATGAGAACAAGTCAAAGTTCTATGAAGTACAATTAGGAAGACAAAACTTACCATTAGGAAGTGTTGGAACTTTTGGACTAGATGGAACTTTTAGACAGGATAAGTTTGATGGTTCATCAGATACAACTAATCTTATTAATTTAAAATTAAATAATGATTTATATTTGTACAAAACTGAAAACTTAGATGTAACTAATAAATTTAAAGCTGAAATTCAAAAATATAGTTTTTCAGGGAATAAAAATAATGAAGAAAGAAGATTAATTACAAAGAGTGATTATATAAAATTTGATAATAGTTTAGTTTTTGATGGAGCAACAACAACAACTTATGACATTGGGTATAAAATTTCTAAAAATCCATATGGTGTAAAAAATAAAAATGGTGAACAATTTACAACAGGACTTGGAATAAAGTTTGATGAAGATACTAATTTAAATTTAAAATACACTGATGATAAAAGATTTACTTCAAAAACAAATAGTGGAAAAAATCTAAATGATTTGTCTAGAAGAGAATATTCAGTAAATTTTGAAACTAAAAAATATGATTTAGGTTTTTCTAATACTGATATTGATTTTGTAGGAGATGATTTTTCTACAACAACAGATTTTAGAGAAGATATAAATGAGCATAGAATAAGAGCTGGCTATAAATTTGATAACAGTAAATTATCTCTTTCTTATGCAGAAGGTAAGGATAAATTAAAAACAGATGATGGAAGATATTTAGATAGAAAAAATAGAATGTATTCTGTGGCTTATAATATATATGGAGATGTAGAACAAGATTTTATTGGAGCATTTAAGACATATAGATATGGAAATAATCGTATAGAAGATGATATTAGAAATACTGATGTTTATAGTTTTTCTTATGCTTATAGAGATAAGAGATTTGAAGAAGAAGAACTTATGAGATACGCAACTCTTGAGTATGAAAAACCAAAAGATCAAATAACTAATGATGAAGTAGAAACAGTAAGAGCTATTTTAGATAGAAAAAGTAGTTTCTACAATCAATTTGAATTAGCCAGAATAAAAGATGAAACATTCAGAATTGGAAACTATAAAAAGACTTTAAGTGCTTATGTAAATTTTGAAAAAAATAATAAAAGATATTCTCAAACTGGAGATTTAAAAGACTCTATGTCTAAATTTTCAGGAGGACTTATGGTTTCATATAATAGATTAGGTATAGGTTATGCATTTACTGAAAAATCTAGTTGGAAAAATTCAGGTGGAAGCTATAAGTGGAGTAAAGATACAAAAGAACATGAAATAAGTATACTTGCAAAAATAGGAAAACCAAGTCAAGGCTGGAAGATAAAGACTTATGCAATGTTTTATGATAATAAAAATGATGCTACAAGCTCAAGAAATAGAAAAAAGACACTTGATAGTATTGGTGTTGAAATTGGAAAAGAAATGGGATACTATGAATGGGCTGTATCTTATGAAAACAGATACAAAACATCTAGTAGAGACTATGAGTGGAGAGTTGGGGTTCATTTCACATTGTTAACTTTCCCAAATAACTCATTATTTGGAATAGGTGCAAAAAATAGTGGTGGAACAGCTTCTACTAGACCAGATGGTTATTTATTAGACAGACCTAGTCAATTAAAAAATAGTTATTAAAGATATGAAAGTAAAAGGAAAGGATTACAAGGGGGAAAAATGTTAGTAAAATATAATGGAGAAAATAAAGAATATAACAATAATGTTAATATGTTTGAAATAGCAAAAGGGATTTCAAATTCACTTGCTAAAAAATCAGTTGGAGCAAAAGTTGATGGAAAAAATGTAGATATGTCTT
>ERZ773035.1974-NODE-1974-length-13898-cov-30.817308_pt1 | contig 13898 bp, 9 predicted proteins | sample MGYA00511487_ERZ773035 | MGnify/ENA primary metagenome ERZ773035 (study PRJEB29015, sample SAMEA2737985) | human oral metagenome | biome: human oral; feature: human-associated habitat; material: dental | place: China | collected 2024 ...
GCACAGGCCCGAGAACTGCCATGATCCAATATTGCAATACAAATATTATACATGATGTATAAATAGAAGTCTAGGTAGGAAAGGCCACATTATAAATATAACCTTTCCTAGAGGAACCTATTATAATCTTAAATTAAAGATCTATAAGTACTATCTAACTCTATTTTTACTATGCACATTATTATATACACTACTAACTATTGTGTTTGTATATGGGTATCTAAATATGATGTATATCAAGATCAATTTACTCTATTCTAGAGGAAGATATTTATGAATTTCTTCCATAAATTCATCAGAATACAAAACTAAAAACTCATTACATAATTGCAAAAAACGACAATAATCATTTAGCGTTTTCAGTTTATACTTATCCGCTGGTAAGCGCTTGGCATAATTATATAACCTGTTCTTTACATCATTATACCCATCAGGATTATCAGGCTTAAAAACTAATATAATACGAGTTTGTATATCTGTTTGATCTAGTAAACATTTACCTAACACTCTTCTCTCAAAATAGCGAACTGTATCATTAAATTTACGCTTAAGCCCGAATTGGGTCTTTCTTCCTGAGCAAGAACTATTTTTGAATTCAATTAAATTTAGCCAGCCATCATGAAAGGATATAGCATCAACACTAGCAAGTACCTCCACATTAAAATCACCACACACTTCCTTAATAATATCATCAAAACTATATGTTTGAATATTACTTTCACAACATATCTCATTATTGTTTGAGTCATCAACTGAAATATCTGAAACTGTTTTTATATGATGCTGATAGGACAATAAATAATTATCTAATACTGATATACACATAATCACATATCCTCACAGTCATTTGATTCCTCAATATCATCATTAATTTTATCTAATAAAGAAAAGGCATCTGCCATCTTGGCATATACATCAGATGTATCATTTATCTTTTCAAATATACTATATTCGTCTTTAATCTTAGCCATATAATATGTACATTTATCTTCAATTTTATATTTTTTAGAATACACTTCTATTGCTCTCAAGAAAAACGGACTATGAGTTGTTAAAAGTATAGTTAAGTCAAAGTACTTTTGAATCAGAACCAATAACTCAGCATATCTAATTTGCCATTCTGGGTGCAGATGTATCTCAGGCTCATCAAAGATAATTACATCTTTTTCATTTATTATATTATCAGTAATCAACTTTTTTATTATAAGAAAAGATTTTACACCTGTTGAAATATTACTAACGCTAATCCCATCTGGGAATTCATCATTTTGCAAGGTAAACTCACCTTTTTCGTTCTCAATCAAATTCCCTATTATTACAGAATCAATAATATTTTCAATAGCCTCGTATTTATCAGTTGCTATTATTTTATCTACCAAATCCTCAGAATTACTACTATGCAAGAGTCTAGCTAAAATATTATTAATATATTCTCGACCAATATTACGTTTATAGTGACTATATCTAAAATTTATATCAATTGCATATGGGTCATCTATATATATAGCTTTATTAGTTAATGTAATCTTATCTTCTACTAATACGCATTTATCATCTTTAAACTCAACACACAATGGTTTAGATTTAATTTCTAACTCTAGTGCAGCATTTGAAGATTTATTCTGTACATTATTAATTTGTGATGCAAATATATTATTAAAAAATTGTGTTACGACTTCCTCTTTAAGTCGGTTATCCCCAATAGACTTAACTTCATTTAACCCTGATAATAATTCTTCATAGAAATTATCTTTATCTGCATTTCCAACTATAACTGAAGAATCAATAAGATTAGGAAGATCTGATATTTCTAGATTGTTCTCAATAATCTTACTAACCAACTTCAAATTATATCTATCAACTAATTCGTCACTTGAATGCATCCAACTATCAGATGGCCCATATTTTATATCTAAACTTCTGACTCTTTTTATTAATGCATTATAACGATATGACTTAATAGCCTTATTAATATTTAAAAATCGATGAAATAATGCAAACAAGCTTTTTCCTACAGTACTTTTACCCGTATTGTTATTACCAGCAATAACTGTAATACCATTAAATTCAAATGTTGCAGAGCCAATCTTCCCTACATTAGTAATGTTTAGTTTCATAATTTTCTCCACAAAATCAATATAAACAAATCGTTAAATCACGATACCTTATCTACTAAATTACACTTATTATATCAATTTTATTCAATGAAAATCTAGTGTAGTCAATTGCAAAGAAAAACACTAGTCTTTGACTAGTGTTTTTCATAAAGTTAATTATTTAGCATATTTTTCTTTAAATGCAGCCAGTTGTGCTTCTTCTAAGGATAAGCCTTGTTCTTTATAGCGTTCAATAGCAGCTTGCATTTCTTCGTATGCTACAGGCACAACTTTTGTAAATCTGTTTACAAAGTTATTCCAGTTTTCAAGGATGTGACGGCCTTTAGCGGAATTTGTATGCAATACATGTTGTTCTACTAGTTCTTTAATGCGTTTAAGGTCATCATTATTGGCTGTACGTAATTCTACGAGACCTGTATTGACATAGCGTTCATCGCAATCGAGGATGTACGCATAGCCACCGGACATACCTGCTCCAAAGTTACGGCCGATTTTACCGAGCACGAGCACTTCGCCACCAGTCATGTATTCACAGCCATGGTCACCGACACCTTCCACAACGGCAGTAATACCACTGTTACGAACAGCGAAACGTTCACCGGCCACACCGTTGATGTAGGATGTACCAGAGGTTGCACCATAGAAGGCAACGTTACCGATAAGGATATTTTCATCAGCTTCAAAGATGGATGCTTTCGGCGGATATACAGTGATGGTACCGCCGGACAAGCCTTTACCGAGGTAGTCATTCGCATCTCCTTCTAGTTCTAGTGTCATGCCTTTAGGGATGAAAGCACCGAAGGATTGACCCGCAGAGCCTTCGAAATTCAACTTGATTGTATTGTCTGGCAAGCCGCTTTCACCATAACGACGAGTCACCTCAGAACCAACCAACGTACCTACAACGCGGTTGATATTGGTGATAGCCAATTTAGCGCGAATCGGTTTTTGGTCCTCAATAGCAGGACGGCACATACGCAAGAGTTTGGACATGTCCAAGGTACGTTCCAACTCGTGATCTTGGTCAACCATATGCATATGGCCTACAGAGGAATCGATGTACGGACGGAACAATATACGTTTAAGATCAACGCGAGACAATTTGAAGTTATCATCTTGAGATTTTTGACGCACAAGATCGATACGACCAACGAGTTCAGCTACGGAGCGAATACCTAAACGAGCCATGATTTCACGCAATTCACGAGCGATAAAGAGCATCAAGTTTTCTACATACTCAGGCTTACCTGTGAAGCGGGCACGCAATTTTTCGTCTTGTGTGGCTACGCCGTAAGGGCATGTGTTGAGATTACATACACGAGCCATTTTACAGCCTACTGCAACGAGTGGCAATGTACCAAAGCCGAACAACTCTGCACCGAGCATAGCTGCTACAGCCACATCGAAACCGGTCATCAACTTAGAGTCTACCTCTAATTGAACACGGTCACGCAATCTATTGAGCATCAAGGTTTGATGAGTTTCAGACAAACCTAATTCCCAAGGCACACCAGCGTGTTTAACAGATGTACGACCTGCCGCACCAGTACCACCATCGTATCCGGAAATCAAGATGTTATCTGCTTTTGCTTTCGCCACACCAGCAGCAATCGTACCAACACCTGCTTCAGATGTCAATTTAACGGAAATACGCGCATCTTTGTTGACGCATTTCAAATCGTAAATCAACTCAGCCAAGTCTTCGATAGAGTAAATATCATGATGCGGTGGTGGAGATACGAGCTCAACGCCAGGAGTGGAGTGACGAGCTTTCGCGATTTCAGGATATACCTTTTTGCCCGGTAATTGGCCACCTTCACCTGGCTTAGCGCCTTGAGCACATTTAATTTGCAATTCTTTTGCATTGATCAAATAATTCGCTGTTACCCCGAAACGACCAGATGCAATCTGTTTTACTTCGGAGTTCATGCTGTCGCCGTTTGGCAATGGTTTGAAACGAGCTACGTCTTCGCCACCTTCACCAGAGTTGGATGTAGAGCCTAAACGATTCATAGCGATAGCAATCGCTTCATGCGCTTCTTTACTGATGGCACCGTAACTCATAGCGCCCGCTTTAAAGCGTTTTACGATAGACTCTTCCGGCTCAACCTCTTCGATAGGAATACCACCGCCTACTGGATAGTTCAATTCCATCAAGGAACGTAATGTAACGTGGTAATCGTTGCGAATCGCTTTAGAGTATTCTTTATATTTAGCATAATCGCTGTTGATAAGGGATTCTTGTAACAAATCAATCGTCTTAGGATTGAACAAATGCTCTTCTCCATCTTTTACAGGACCATACCAACCGCCTGGTTCGAGTACAGTTTCATCGGATTTGAAAGCCCGTTCATAACGAGCCAAGGCTTCATGTGCTACACCGCCAAGGCCAATACCGCCGATACGCGTTGGCGTATTTACAAAGAACTTGTTAATGAAGTTAGTATTCAAGCCCAATGCTTCAAAGATTTGTGCACCGTGGTAGGATCGAACTGTGGAAATACCCATTTTAGACATAACTTTCATGATGCCACCCACAGCGGCCTTGATGTAGTTCTTTTCTGCTTCTTCTGGTGTAATATCACCAAGACGTTTACGAGCTTGTAAATCTCGAACCGTTTCAAGTGCTAAATATGGGTTGACAGCCGTTACGCCATAGCCAATTAATGTACAGAAGTGATGAACCTCACGTGGTTCACCAGATTCAAGAATGAGGCCGATTTCTGTACGCAACACTTTGTCGATCAAATGATTATGAACAGCTGCTACAGCTAATAATGCTGGAATTGGTGCATGATTTTCATCGACACCGCGGTCGGATAAAATCAACACATTTTGATCTGTACGAGCTGCTTCTTCTGCCTTTTCGCATAAATCATTTAGCGCATCACGCAAGCCTTCAGCACCCTTAGTAGGATCGAAGAGAATTGGCAAGGTTACGGATTTCATGCGACGACAATCAAGAGCTTTGATGGACGCCAACTCTTGGTTTGTAAGGATTGGTGTACGCATGGATAATGCATAGGTTCCTGCTTTGTTAGGATCTGTTAAATTACCAGAGTTACCAAGCATGACCCGTGTAGATGTAACCATCTCCTCACGGATAGAGTCGATAGGAGGATTTGTTACTTGTGCAAACATTTGCTTGAAGTAGCTATATAGCAATTGTGGTTTATCAGACAAGATAGCTAAAGGCGCATCGGCACCCATGGCACCTACAGGGTCTTTACCATCTTTTGCCATAGGCACAATCATACGCACAAGGTCTTCTTGAGTATAACCAAAGGCTTGTTGATTTTTGAATAAATCTTCAATTTTTGGAATGGAGCTTTCATCGGCCTGAGTAATTTCAGATAAGTGAATAACGTGTTCTTTTACCCATTCATCGTACGGTAATTCAGTAGCAACGCGATGTTTGATTTCTTCATCGGAAATGATACGTTGTTCATCTGTATCGATAAGAAGCATTTTACCTGGTTCCAAACGACCTTTAGCACGGATGTTTTCAGCATTTTCGTTTACAACACCAACTTCAGAAGCCATGATAACGCGGTCATCTGTTGTCACATAGTAACGAGCGGGACGCAATCCATTGCGGTCAAGCACACCGCCGATAACGGTACCATCGGTAAAGCCCATAGCCGCAGGACCATCCCATGGTTCCATCATAAAGCTATTGAACTCATAGAAATCATGTTTTTCTCGGCTCATGAGATTATTGCGTTCCCAAGGTTCAGGAATCATCATCATGATTGCATGAGGCAAAGAACGGCCTGTCATGTGCAAGAATTCCAATGTGTTATCAAACATAGCAGAGTCAGAACCGCTATCATCTACTACGGGGAATACCTTTTTGATATCTGGGAACAATGGAGATTCCGCTTTACCTTCACGAGCATTGATCCAGTTTACATTACCGCGAATTGTATTAATTTCACCATTATGAACTAAGAAACGGTTAGGATGTGCCCGAGCCCAACTTGGAAATGTATTCGTACTGAAACGAGAGTGAACCATTGCCAACGCAGATGTAAAGTCAAGGTCGCTCAAATCAAGGTAGAAGTCGCGCAATTGACCAGGTGTTAGCATACCTTTATATACGATTGTTTTAGAAGACAAAGATGCGATATAAAAATCGCTGGATAATTCCTTGCTTAATGGAATGATGCGTTTTTCCGCCAATTTACGGATAATATATAATTTGCGTTCAAATTCCTTATTGTTAGTTACATCGGGGCCTTTACCGATGAGGATTTGAATCATCCAAGGACGAATCGCCGCAGCCTCTTTACCAACCTTTGTACCATCAACCGGTACTTCACGCCAGCCGAGAACAACTTGCCCCTCTTCGCGTACAACCTCTTCGAGAATTCGTTTTTGCTCATTACGGAGACTTTCATATTTATGGGCAAAGACCATACCTACGCCATATTCGCCAGCTGCAGGCAGATTAATACCAAGCACTTCACACTCACGCTTGAAAAACTCGTGCGGAATTTGCACCAAAATACCGGCACCATCACCTGTGTCCTTATCGGCACCGGCACCACCACGATGTTCAAGGCGCTCCAAAATGCGCAAACTATCGTCGATAATATCATGAGATTTTTTTCCCTTAATATTAACAACGAATCCCATGCCACACGCATCCTTTTCAAATTGGCTGCTATACATGCCATTGGCTTCGAGTCTAGCTTGATCTAGACATTGTTGCTCTATTGTGCTTTGCTTCATATCCATAACGTGCACTCCTTCATATCACTTGATTATTCCAAGCACTGCGGCATCGTTCCGTTCGGTCTTGGTAAAAGTATAACTAACAAACTATTTTTCTATAAAATTATCAATTCAACATTCTATAGAATTTTATGTCTATACACAGTATACTCCTGTCCACTGTGAATTGAAAATATAAAAAAAACATAGTCTATGCTTTTCATGCATAGACTATGAGTTTTTATCAATATTGTTTTTTGTATACAAGGATACAGGGAAAATAAGCATCTCGTCCGATAGATATGATGGACTTATTATTTAGAGTAGTAAAATCTACAGTTATTATTCTCGACCAAAATTATCCCCTACTTCACAGGTAACCGTAATAGCTTCGTCCTTACCATAAGGTACAAAGGTTAGCTCTGATGCGTGCAAACATTGGCGTGTATAGGGCTTATTGCGCGTACCATACATAGCATCACCAACAATAGGATGTCCAATGTGTTCCATGTGTACGCGAATTTGATGAGTTCTACCAGTCAATAACTTAAAACGTAACAGAGTATTGTCTCCCTCATGATTAAGAACAATATATTCTGTTTGAGCAGGCTGCCCAAATTCATCGATAACGCGGCGATTATCAAATACTGGATCGACCCCGATAGGCGCATCTACCATACCATCCGCATCAATACGCCCTTCTACAAGGCCTGTATAAATGCGGTCGATACGACCTGCTTGTAGCTCATCCGTATAGTATTGTTGTGCTTCTTTTGTTTTACCAAAGAGAATGCACCCCGATGTATCTCGGTCGAGGCGGTGCACAGGTCGAACCTTATGAACTACGTTTTTCTTCGCATAATACCCTGCCACATAGTTACTCAATGTACAAGACTTCGTTTGCCCTGCAGGATGAACGAGCATAAAGGGATCCTTATTTACAACTAGGGTATGCGCATCTTCATAGAGAACTGTAATCGGTCCCTTTTCTACGTCTACCCCATAATCCTTATCTTGTGGTAATTCTAAGGTTAACACATCTCCTTTTTTGAGTGCCCGTTGTGAATGAGCCACACGGCTATTAACTTTTACCCGTTTCTTGCGAAACATCATTTGGATATCCCGAGAGGATAGGGAAAATCGTTCCTTTACATATTTAGAAACCGTCAACTCTGTTGGTTCTTTCACCGTATACGTTTTCCAGCTCATATTACCACCATTCGTTAATATATGTTTTTTGTTCAGGATAGAGAATATCGAAATAGTCTAACCATTCTTCGCTTACTGAAAGTTTCCCTTCAAAAACGAGATCTCGAGCCGTAAGTGTGCCCATTAATAACTGGCTCAATGCACCGACCTCAACGGTAATATCCGCTTCGCCATCGAATGTATCAGAAATCTTTTTAACGGATGGAGTTAATGCACCGCCATATTGCACTTCATAGCGACCTTCATTCCAGCTACAAAGTCCATCTTTCACTGCAAAGGTCATTGTTATAGGCATCATCAACGCCTCTGGATTGACAGGAATCGCTTCAAAGGCAGCTTTTACATCTACAATACGACTCATCATATATGGCATAGTAGCATGGCCAGTTCTACCATCAGGATAGAAGCGATAATATGTATCGTGAAGGCCTTCATTCCAACGGATAGACGTACCTTGGGAACGGTGATTATAGAAATAATTCAATAATGCACGTTGTGCACGACGTGTCGTGTAAACCAGCTCAGTAACAGGAATTTCAGGCTGACCTAAACGATACACTGCATAGCCTTCAATGACATGGTCATCGTTGCGCACTACAGCAACATTTACACCTTCTGCAAAGAAGCTGCCTAATAATCGTTTCCATTCCTTTTCACCGCGCTCTGCGTAGCCGGAAAGACGAGCCGTATATGTTTTATATACTGGATCTAACAAAGTCCATTGATCTACGCTATTTAGCAAGCCAAAGCTCAACGTTTTATCTGTCATAGGGCGCAAGTCTTCTAGCGACATGGTATTCACCCATTGATGAGCATAAAGCTCCCAACCATATTGTTGGTAGAACGCTGCCTTGGATGGCATCAAAATCGTCATAGCTTGACCGCGTTTACGAAGCTCTTCTAGTGCAGCAGTTAACAGTGCTCCGCCTACACCACCACGGCGGGCTGCTGGATGCGTTGCAACGCCTACCATATAGCTCGTAGGCAATACGGCACCACGTACATTAAGATTGTATTGACGCAAATGAACGGTACTCAACAATTGGTCCTGTTCTAACCCGACCATTGTATTCTCTGGTTCATAGCAATTTGTAAAATAATATTGGAAGAACGGATCTTCCTTAGGTTCAAAGCAGTACGCCCATAGATTTTCTACATGAGGCGTATCTTGAGCCGTCGCAATTCTAAATTCCATAATTATGTCCTCGTTATATCATAAGAGCCGTTATCTATCTGTCGCGTCACAGCATATAATATCTAATCTGATCTAATTTAAGCACATCACATCGCCATATCGCCATATCGCCATATCGCCATATCGCCATATCGCCATATCGCCATATCGCCATGATGATACGATAGTTACATTCAAATATATAGTCTAACAATTCTATTATAACAAAATGAGCTATGAAGCACATCGACTTCATAGCTCAGATTTTATTTACCACCTGTCGCATTATCTGCTTCGTTAGCATATACTGCGTCATATTTTTCAGCAAAATGATCTGGGTTATAAGATTCTTTTGCTTGACGAAGACCAGGCAAGCCCATATCTTCTTCACGGTTGATGAATTCTACTTCGCTAAACTCATGACGAATGAATTCATTATTGATAGCTTGATACAAACCACGAATATCTGGATTTGCTTTTTCAATGTGAATCAAAGCAATTCTGTCATTGAGAAGTTCACCGATACTAAAAGCCTCAACACGACCGAATAATTTAATGGCACCGCCTTTAAGACCCAACACATCCCAGTTGTCAAACAACAAATTGATGGCTACCAATTCATCTTCGATACCTTCTTCATGATGCGTTTCTACCCAAGATGCTGCCGTTTCACGACATAATGGGATGATATCATCTGTAATTGGCACATATTCATAGTTAGAATATTGCATGCGGAATTGATTTAAATGGTTTTTCTTTTGACGGAATTTCTTACCAGACAAGTTGATAAGATCTTCGGACTTGTAAATGTATTCATAGTTGTCGCGGTCAGGTGTAAATGCATAGCGACCAGGACATAGGTCTTCCATGCGTTCTTTTACATCTTTGCTAACGCCTTTAAAACGGAACGGCAATTTATTTTCTACGAACCATTCTTTAGCACGCAACAAACCATCAAGGAACTTTGCATCTTTACCAGCAAATGGAGGCAATAGGAATGGCTCACGCTTGCCACCACCTTGGATGTACAATACGCCATTCTCTTCAGCCCAGCGAATACCGTATGGATCTTGCCACATAAACAGTGTAGTAAAGCAATTATCGGATGCTTCATAATGATGTTGTTCAAAATACTTGTCGATTAATGGTTTATCTCGCAATTCAAAACGTTTAAATTCTAAAATAATAATCCCTCCTATCAGATTCCTCTTTTGAGGTTACTTTCACGGTCTGTGAAAGTTTCGATTCTATTATGTTTAAACATGATTCTAACAATCTAGTATTAAACCCATAGGGGTCGTAATCACAATTTTACAGATTCACCTAACTCAAAGGTGCCATCTGTTGTGATAACCTTGTCACCTTCGTTGAGTCCAGAAATAATAGCTACGTCATCACCTTCAGTAATGCCTACCTCAACAACACGTACATCAACTGTATTATTCTCGGTTAATACATATACATATTTGCCATCTTGATTTTCCCGAACCGCCTTAGTTGGAACGGTCAGCATCTTGGCTTTCACATTAGATTCAATAACGAGTGTATAGAATTCACCAGCCTTGATTAGGCCTTTCTCATTGTTGAAAGTAGCTTTTACGAGGACACTTGGCACATTTTCAGGCTGAGTAATATCTACATAAGTCAATTCACCCGGTATTTCTTGGTCCCCCACCTTGAGAAGTACCTTCATACCATTCTTGGCTTCAGCTGTACCTAACTTCATAGCCGCATCACGGGGAATGCTGAGGGATGCTACCATCGGTGTGGATTGCTGAATCATCATAAACGGACGATCCGCAATCGCCATTTGACGGTCTTCATTATAAATAGATGTCACTGTACCTGCTATAGGGGCCACGATTGTAGAAGCTGCCATCTGTGCAGATACTTGAGCAATTTGTGCCTCGATAGCCGCCGTATTGACGCCTCCCCCACCACCAGTTGTGACTGTTGTAATTTGTGGTTGAGATCGTTCCAAAATACGATCATATTCTTTTTGTGTGATTATGCCTGCTTCGCGCATGCGTTGAGCCTGTTCCAGTTGAGTACTGTCTATAGATGCTGCAGTCGTAGTCGTCACAGCAGTGGCATATGATTGTGATTGGGCTTGTGCTAATTGTCCTTGCAAGGATGCTAGCTGTTGTTGTAAAGCCGATGTATCTACAGTTGCCACAGTTTGACCTTGCTGTACTCGGTCGCCTACTTTCACAGCATACACGACCTGCCCCGTCAAGGTCGGCGTTATCGTCGCCTTATTAAGGGCCGTTACATTGGCATCATTATGAATCTGCAACGGCATATCCTTGTACGTTACCTCTGCGACGGATACGGTTTTCGTACCACATCCCGCAATAGCAAGCGCTATAATCATAACACCAAGGATAGCAATTACAGAGCAGAAACGATTTATTTGCATTCTGTCACTTCCTATCATATTGATTTTTATCAATACCTTAGTATATCATAAAATCAGTTAGAATTGTATGAAAGCTAATTCCTTTAATTTATGGATATAACGGAGGTTCTCATGGAAGAACGGATGGACTTTAGAATTTTAAACAATGGTAGCTTCATTCCCTCCATCGGTTATGGTACCTATAAAACAGGTACCGAAGGAGAGACTGAACAGGCCGTTGCCAATGCACTTGGCGTAGGCTATCGTTTACTCGATACGGCCGCCTATTATGGCAACGAAGAAGCCGTGGCTAAAGGAATCAAAGCATCTGGTATTAAACGAACAGATATAATCATCACTACTAAAATCTGGCACACTGATGCAGGCTACGATAATACGATGCGTGCTGTTGAAAGTTCCTTAAAGAAATTAGATACCAACTATATTGACATCATGCTAGTACATCAACCACTGGGTGATTACTACGGTTCTTGGCGCGCCATGGAAGAATTATACGATCAAAATGTACTCCGTGGGTTAGGTCTATCTAACTTTTACGAAGACCGCCTCATTGACTTGCTGTACCACTGCAATGTAAAGCCGGTGGTCAACCAAATCGAATGCCACCCGTTCAACCAACGTCAATCACTTTTACAATTGATGAGAAAGCATCAAGTTGTAGGCATGGCATGGTCTCCATTTACCCGTGACCGCCAACCGATTTTTGACCATCCAATCATCAAAAGCTTGGCAGAAAAATACGGTGTTTCAAAACATCAAATCATCTTGCGTTGGCACATCCAACGAGGCATCATTCCATTGCCAAAGGCCAATAACGTGAGCCATATGGAAGCAAACTTCGATGTATTCGATTTCAAACTCACCAACATCGACATGGATGTTATGGAACTACTAGACCAACGATCCTTCTTGGAAAATCATCATACTGCGCCTGGTCTTGAAAGGCTATTACAACTCAAATAAAACATAATATACTAATTAAATACTAAGTAACATGCATTGTTGATAACAATTACAATAAATATAACAATCATGCCATCACGATAAGCAAAATAGTATTTGTAAAAATAAAACCACGTATATCTAACCTTTCATAGGAATAGATATACGTGGTTTATTTTATTTTATCACATTAAATATAGCTTGTACAAGAATCATATAAATTACTGTACCAGCAGCAATCGATATGAGCATGTTACGTTTCCATAAATGTAAACCTACCGTAACAACCAAGGCTATGAGCTCCGGAATACCGTACGGATATGCTAACACGACAGTCTCTTTAAAGGTATATATAACGAGCATGCCCATAACAGCGGCTGGTAATGCCTTACCTAAAAATAGTACAAAATCTGGTGCTTTTTTTCCTGGAGGAAATACGAGGAAGGCTCCAAATCGGGTAAGTAATGTACCGGCTACAACAATGGCAACAGTAATGACCATTTCTGTACTAGTCAAGATGTACACCTCCCCACTTGTACGCTACATAACAGACGAAAAGCATACATGTCATAGACAGCAGCATAAAGAGTGATTTACCAACCAATACAAGCATGATTAATGCCATTAGTACCCCAGCTACGCCAAAGGCTCTAATCTTATTATTCTTCGCATTGAGTAGCATTTCAAGGAATACCGCAATAAATAGCCCTGGCAATACGAAATCGATGCCCCGTAAATCTACGTCAGCCAATAAATCACCAAATAGACCACCTACAAAGGTGCTAAATACCCAAAATACATAGTTAAGCCAAGACACGTGGAAGTAAAACCACTTTTCATCTACATCATCTGGCAGCTTCGTTCCCATGTTGATGGCAAAACTTTCATCACACATCCAAGCAATAGTGGGGAACCATTTCCACCCCATATGAATATAACGTTGGAGCGCAGACAAACCGTAGAAGAAGTGACGACCATTAACAAACATGGTCAGTACAAACGCATTAATAGGATCAAATCCAGCCACCAACATGCCAATCGTCACAAACTCCATGGATCCCGCAAAAATAGTAGACGCCAAAACAGGCGCCGTCCACCAAGGCAGCCCTTGGCTCGTAGCATATAAACCAAAGCCTAAACCAATAACAAATAAGCTTATGCCCATAGGAGCCATAATAGGAAAAGCAAAAGAAAAAGCACTTCGACGCTTTATCTCATTCAAGGGACTATCTCCTTTCAATATCGTATAATCAGTCGTCAATCATCAATCATCAATCATCAATCATCAATCATCAATCATCAATCATCAATCATCAATCAT
>ERZ773035.1975-NODE-1975-length-13891-cov-10.766334_pt1 | contig 13891 bp, 18 predicted proteins | sample MGYA00511487_ERZ773035 | MGnify/ENA primary metagenome ERZ773035 (study PRJEB29015, sample SAMEA2737985) | human oral metagenome | biome: human oral; feature: human-associated habitat; material: dental | place: China | collected 2024 ...
GGGGATAGCCTAGGAAATGAGTTTTCGTTAGAGAACTGTCACTAGGAACCCTGCGACTTTAGTCGTAGGAGGTTCAGTCCCTGTATCATATGGTAGAGCTGATTCGCTTTCTGCTGCTTTCAGAAAATCCCGTATGCGACCGATGGCAAATAAAATCCGGGATGAAAATCACCGTTCCCGATGACCAGCCATTCCCTCAATGGTTAGGGGTGGTTGAATTTGAAGTCATCCTTCCGGAACCGATATGGACACCTAGAAGCATAAATGGTGAGGTGCTATGGAAAAGGAAAGAGACACGCAGCAGGCGGAAATGACACCGCCCGCCGAAACTAAGGAGCCGAAGACGGAAAGAACATCACCGATGATTTACATCGGGCCGTCCTTCCTCGATCGTATGCTCCAAACCTACAGTATAGCGACAGAGGGTATCCCGACAGAATACAGAGATACCGTCTACGAGAAATTATTTGTGGCACCGAAAGACCTGCACGAAGCGCGCTTAGCTATTGCGCGAAAAGGCTCAATGCTCCATACCTTCTATTTGCAGGCGCTTAGGGAGCACAAAAGTAAGGAATGATAAAGGGGGTTTCACTATGGCATATTTCCACGGCGTGAAAGCGTCGGAAATTGCGACAAGCGTCATTGCAACGGTGCAAACGACAGCGGGCTTACCGGTCGTCTTCGGAACGGCGCCGGTTCATCTCACGAAGAATCCTTCAAAGTATGTGAATAGGCCGGTAATCTGCTACAGTTGGGATGAAGCGGTTCAGGCTATTGGGTATCATCATAATTGGGACAAGTACACGCTCTCGGAAGCGATGTATACGGAGTTCAAGCTTTATGCGGTGAATCCCATTGTGTTTGTCAACGTTCTTGACCCAAAGAAACACAAAAGCACGAAATCGGCACAAACCTACGAGGTAACAGCGAATAAGGAAGCTATTATTCAGGAAGCCGTGCTGAAAGATACGCTTGTTGTCGAGGGCGGGGCGCTTAATACCGACTATACAGCCGCTTTTAATGACGATGGGGAACTTGTCATCGGTATTATTAAGGGCGGCGCGCTAGACGCTGCACAAAATATCAAAGCTAGTTTCTCCTTCGTTGATACGTCGCTCGTCCATGAGGATGACATCATCAATTCTTTCGAGGAACTTGATAAAATCTATGGGCGGTTTGGCATGGTGCCGGGCATTGTCGCCGCACCGGGCTATTCCGAAAAACCGACCGTCGCCGCCGTCATGCAGGCAAAGGCGCTGAATATCGACAATCTTTTCCGCTGTATTGTACTGACCGATGTCGATACAGCAAAGGTTACTTCTTATCAGGATGTGAACGAATGGAAGAACAAGAACGGTTATACGGGTAATAATGAGGTTGTCTGTTTCCCCTGCGTTCGTAGCGGCGACATGCTTTTCCATATGTCAACGCATATCATGGGCATTATCGGCGTGATGGATCAGGCGAATACCGATGTGCCGTACGAATCGCCGTCTAACAAGGATATGCATATTACCGGCATGTGTCTTAAGACGGGCGAGGAAGTCAATCTGACACATTCGCAAGCAAATCTGTTGAATTCGCAGGGCATCATGACGGGCTTGAACTTCATCGGCGGCTGGAAATCCTGGGGCAACTATACCGGCGCATTCCCTGGCAAGAGCGATGTCAAAGATACGTTTATTTGTGTTCGTCGCATGTTCGATTGGCAGTATCAGACGTTTATACTGAATTATTGGCAGAAAGTAGATCAGCCGCTGATGCCGCGCCTTGTTCGCACGATTGTTGACAGTGAACAGATTCGCTTGAACGGACTTGTCTCACGTGGTTTCCTGCTTGGCGCCTCTGTCCTATTCCTTGAAGAAGAAAATCCGACGACGGACTTGCTAGCGGGTATCATTCGTATTCACACAAAGATTACACCGCCGGTACCTGCGCAGGATATCGAGGATATCATTGAGTATGACGTTAACAATTTCACGGCACTATTCGACAACTAAAGGGGTGACAAGATATGCCAAAGACGCCCGAGATGATCAATGACGCGCGAGCCTATATTAACGGCAGTGCAGATTTCTATCCGACGACAGAGCTAGAACTACCAGAAATCGAATCATTAACCGCAGATGTTGAGGGGGCGGGACTATCCGGGAAGATTGAAGCCCCTGTCGAAGGTCAGATCGATTCGATGGAAGCGAAAATCACGATGCGCGTTCCAACTGCACAAGGCATGACGCTTATCGCCGGCCGTCCGATCACGTTAGATGTCTATGCAGATATTCAGCGGTTTGACGCAGGGGCAAACGCCTATAGTCATAGTCAGATGCGTTCGGCTATGCGCGGCCGCATAAAATCCGTGAAGCCGGGTTCCCTTAAGCGCGGCGAAACGACAGACAGTGAATTCACGATAGAAGTGCACTATCTTAAGATTGAGTATGACGGGAAAACGACCGTTGAGATTGACAAATTCGGTTATAAATGTGTGATCGACAGGGTTGACCTCCTGCGAGAAGTACGTGCAAATATTGGCATGTGAGAAAGGAATTAGAATATGGCGGATGAGAAAAAGAACGATGTTTCCGTTTTGGAACCTGCCGAAGTCATTGACGAGGCCAATGTCATTAAGCTGAAAAAGCCGCTTGAAAACGGCGTTGACCGCGTAGTTTTTAATTGGGACAAGGTGACAGGTTTTACCCTTACGAAGTGCTACGAGAGAGCCAAGAAGAAAGAGCCGGCAATGACGATTCCTTCAACCTCTATGGTTTATCAGGCGGCAGTTGCGGCCGCGGCAAGTGGTTTGCGCTATGATGATATTCTTTCCCTTTCAGGCTCTGACTTCATCGCCGTCACAATTAAGGTACAAAGTTTTTTGCTCGATACGGGGAACTAAGTGACATTAAAGTCTCTGCTTTGCGCATGGCGAAATACAGCTATACATCGATAGAGTATTTCTTGTCCTTGCCCCTTGCAGAATTCAAAGACTGGACGCAGATCATCAACGCGGAAATACAGCGAGAAAACGAAGACTTAAAGAGAAAGACGCCAAAAGTTAAATAGGGCGTCTTTCTCTTTTGTTGAAAAGGCGGTGAACAGTGTATGGCTGGGCGCATCATGGAGCTTGCGCTTGAAATAAAAGGAAAAATCGACAGGGCGATCCCGGAATCCTTAAGAAATGCCGCCTCAAGCGTGGCAGACCTAGACCGCAGGCTTGCACAATTGCGCGGTTCATCGGCGAGTATTGACGCTTTCGCAAGGCAGGCGGCAACCGTTCGAAGGCTGTCTAACGAATTCAGGCAAGCGCAAACCGCCGTACGGGCAGCAGCACAGGCCATGCGGCAACAGGGCGGCGCAACACGTGAATCGCAAGCCGCCTATACAGCGGCACAAAATAGAGTCCGTGCCCTTAGTCAAGCGCTAACAGAAGAACGCGCGCGCCTGCAACAGACCAGCGCGGCACTTCGAGCCGCAGGCGTTGATACAACACATCTTGCCAGTGAACAACGCAGACTACAAGCAGAATTAACACGCACACAAGCCGCAAGAGGCAACAGGCAAAATGCGGCGGCGGCACGTGGTCGAAGAGATGACGCAAGCGCAAAACTAGCCGCCGCAACCATCAATTTTCAAGGCGGCATGGACATTATGAAGTCCATCACTTCCCCGCTTGTTGAGGCTACAAAGAGTGCGATCAAGTTTGAATCCGCTATGGCGGATGTTCGAAAGGTCGTTGACTTTGACAGTCCGCAACAGTTCAAAGAGATGGGAAACGATATCTTAGCCATGTCACAGCGGCTCCCTATGGCGGCGAATGATATAGCGAAGATTGTCGCCGCGGGCGGGCAAGCAGGCATCGCCAAGGAAGGACTGCTTGAATTTGCCGAATCTGCTATTAAGATGGGAATCGCTTTCGATCTAACGGCAGAGCAGGCCGGCGATATGATGGCAAAATGGCGAACGGCTTTCCATATGAACCAAGATGAAGTCGTTTCGCTTGCCGATAAAATCAATTATTTGGGGAACACAACATCGGCATCTGCTCCGAAGATTTCGGATGTTGTGACGCGTATCGGACCTCTCGGTGAGATTGGCGGTGTTGCGTCAGGTGAAATCGCGGCACTAGGCGCGGCAATGGTTTCTACTGGCGTTGAGTCAGATGTTGCCGCAACTGGTATCAAAAACCTCATTCTAGGTATGACAGCTGGCGCAAGCGCTACGAAAACACAGCAAGAGGCGTTTCAAAAGCTAGGCTTTTCGGCAACCGATATGGCGAAACGTATGCAGACAGACGCAAAAGGTGCCATCCTTGACCTCATGAAAGCGATTAAGAAGTTGCCTGCTGAAGAACAAGCCGCTACATTAAATGACCTATTCGGGAAAGAATCTATCGGTGCTATTGCGCCGCTGCTTTCAAACTTAGATACATTGGCGGAAGACCTGCATAAAGTAGGCGATGCTAGTTTATACGCTGGCAGTATGAATCAAGAAGCTGCCACTCGTATGGAGACAACGGAAGCCAAGCTGCAGCAATTCAAGTCAAGCGCTGAGGCTGTTGGTATAACCGTTGGACAGGTGCTATCTCCTTATATTGCACAGATTGCGGTAGCATTAATGCCTGTTGTACAAGGATTCGCCCAATGGGCACAACAGAATCCGGGACTTGTCGCAACACTTGCCGCTATTGCCGCCGCTATTGCTGTTATTGTAACAACACTGCTGGCTATATCCATTGCTGTTGCCGGTTTTAGCTTTATTTCCGCACAAATGGCGGTTTTTGCCGCTGCTGTCAGCCGCTTATCTGTTGTATTTACGGTACTGCGTACAGGGTTGACGCTTGCTGCTATCGGCTTTCGTATTCTCACTGCCGCCATGATGGCGAATCCTATTGGTTTTGTCGTTGGGCTTATTGCTATACTGGTCAGTGTCCTCATCTACCTTTGGAACACAAACGAGGGCTTTAGAGCGGCGGTATTAGCTGCATGGGAAATGATTCAGTCTAAAATCGGAGTTGTCCTTGGTGTCATGTTCGGTGTCGTTGGCCTTCTTATTTATTTGTGGAATACCAACGAAGGATTTAGAGCCTCTGTTCAAGCGGCATGGGCGGCAATTCAAACGGCTGTCGCGACGGCTGTTGCGGCTATCTCAGCCGGTTGGGATTTCTGCATGGCTGCTCTTTCGGCGGCATGGGATTCGGCTGTACAAGCTGTCCATAGTGCACTTAGTTCTATCGAGGCAAGGGTTTCGAGTGCAGTTGCGACAATTCGGAGCTGGTGGGATAGCTTAACGGCCGCCTTGTCAAGACCGATTAATGCCGTCGTTAATATCTTTAAAAGCGGCGGCGGTGATACGGAACATCTGGCAAGCGGCGGCATTTTCAATAGGGGCGCCTTCTTAACGACCTTTGCTGAAGACAGTCCTGAAGCGGCAATTCCTCTTGACGGCTCTGCACGTGCTCTATCGCTATGGCAGCAAGCCGGTCAAATGTTGGGCGTCATGCCGCAAGGCGGTGCAAGCGAAAGCATAAGCGCCGGCGTAAGCAGTAAAGCTTTAGGCATTATGCCGCGTGGTAACGGTAATACTATACCAACAGAACCGCGGAAGATATCCGTTGCCCCATCCAATAGAGGCGGCTCGTTCACGATGGAGTTTTCCCCTACGATTACAATTTCAGGCGGGGCGGACGCAAACACGGCAAATATGATCCGGCAGGCACTGGAAGAGCAAGCGCAAAAGTTCAAACAGGAACTGCCGCGTATGTTACGAAGTGTCCAAGCAAACGAAAGGCGCCTATCCTATGAATAGAACGATATACAGCACGATACAAGGGGATATGTGGGACAGCATTGCCTATAAGGTATATGGCAACGAACTGTATATGCATGCTCTGATAGAAGCGAATCAGAAATATAGAGACTTATCCATCTTTCCCGCGGGCATCAAGCTTAACCTGCCTAAAATAAGTAAGGGCTCCACCCGAGTCGTACCGCCATGGAAAAGTTAAAAGTGAGCCGCACACTCGCGACTTTTGTCATGAGTTAGGCGAATAAAACCGTAGGAACTGCGGGGATAGCCTAGGAAATGAGTTTTCATTAGAGAACTGTCACTAGGAACCCTTCGGCCTTAGTCGTAGGAGGTTCAGGAAGAATGTCCGTATTCGATACCTTGCAGAAATGGCAGGGAGAATTACCCCCCTCAACCTACCTGTCCCGCCGCGCTTGGTGTGAAGTCAAATACACGCCAAAAGGCGAAACGGAAGAAAAAGATATCTCCGAAGAGCTTATGAAGTATTTGTTGTCGGTAGACTACACCGATAACATGACGGATCAGGTCGATGATGTTTCTCTTACCCTTGAAGACCGTGCAGAACTGTGGGCAAACGATTGGTATCCAGCGCCGGGCGCAAAGGTGAAGATTGCCTTCTTCGTCTTAGGGCGTGAGAGCGTCACGGATGGCGTGGAAACATTCGAAGTAGGTACCTATGAGGTAGATCAAATTGAGCTGCAGGGAATGCCAACCACGGTCGAAGTCAAAGCGGTGAGCGCTGAGGCAGAATCAACCTTGCGCGGGGAAAAGAAAAATAGGACATGGGAAAATATCACGGTCAAGGCTGTCGCTGAAGATATTGCCAGGCAGAATAACATAACGATCGCTTGGCATTGTCAAGACAATCCCACCCTAGATCATACGGAGCAATCCGACGAATCCGATTTAGAATTTCTGAAAAAGGTTGTTAAAGACGCCGGCTTTTGTCTAAAGATTGAAACAGAGCGCGTCATTATTTTCGACGAACAAGAACAGGAAAAAGGCGAGCCAGCAATTATTTTTTACCACCCCGGCACGAAGGATCAGCAAGAAGACGAACAGCAGACCGGCGACGATAAAAAGAAAGAGGTTGACAGCTTTTTTTCTTACAAAATTACAGCCAAAACGCGCGATGTCTATAGTTCTTGTCACGTCCGCTACAAAGACGGCAAGAAGGGCACTGTCATCGAAGGTACTTTCAAAGCACCAAATCGCGATAAGGGAAAGACACTAGAAGTCAATGAGCAAGTGAAGGATACCGCCGAAGCAGAAAGGCTTGCTAAAAAGCGCCTAAGGGAAAAGAATAAGGAAGAATTAACCGCTAACTTTTCCCTATACGGCGATTTTATCTATGCGGCGGGTATGCTTGTCGAGCTAAAGAATTTCGGCAAGGCAAGTGGGAAATATATCATTACGAAGGTACAGCATGCGATATCCAGCGGTTATACCTGTTCGATTGATATGAGGAGGTGTCTGGATGGATATTGAACCGAAAACCAAGCAAGCCCTAGAAAACATGTTTTTTTACGGCGTTGTTTGTGAACAGAATCCAGCAGCAGGTACAGCGCGTGTAACGCGGGAAGATAAAGAAGGCAAGGTGACCGCTGAACTGATGGTATTGCAGCGTGGTACAAAGTCAACGAAAGACTTTTACATGCCTGCGATTGGCGACCAAGTTCTATGTATACAGACACCGAACTTTTCAGGCAAGGGCACCGGTGACGGGTTTATCTTGGGCGCGTTCTACAGCAATATAGACCCGCCGCCGAAAGACGCCGCGAATAAAACGCGCGTACTGGATCATACAGGCGATGTCATCTGGCGCATAGGCGGCAAGCTTTCCATCCACGCGGGCACGCTCGACATTGTGGGCGGCGGCGATGTAGTGGCAAGCGGTATTTCCCTAAATAGCCATGTCCATGGCGGCGTTGTCCCGGGCGGCGGAATTACGGCGGGACCACAATAAGGGGCGATATATATGTATATAGGGTATATGGGGGATGTTGTATTTTTGGCGTCTTCCCATTACTTTTTAACACCTTCGAACACGGAACGAAGCACGGCGGGGCGCTGGCAAGACCATGAGCTCATTTATAAAAAGCCGGTCAGTGAATTTTTAGGTGCAGACCTGCAAGAAATGAGCTTTGACCTATTCCTCTCCAAGCAGTACGGTATAGACCCTAAAAAGCAGTACGAGGAACTAAAAACCATGTGCGAGACGGGCGCCGTCTTTCCCTTGATATTGGGCGGGCGCCCGGTAAGTCAAAACTATTGGACACTAAGAAGCTTGTCGCTTTCGGATGTGTATTACACGCCAACAGGGAAAATGCACACAGCGAAAGTATCCGTCAAACTCAAGGAATACGACGACAGCAACTATACAGAGGAAAAGACAAAAGTAGATCTTTATGGCTCAATTGGCAATGCCATCACGGGCATCTTCTGAGAAAGGCGGCGATTTATTGGCCTATATTGTCACAGCTAAGGATTTGAAGCGAATTAACTTTGCACCGTCTTCGGTCGTTGAGGAAGTACTTCAGAATGTGCGGACACTGTTAAACACAATTCAAGGGGAAGTCGTTCTCGATCGTGCCTTTGGTATGCCTGCCGATATCGTTGACATGCCCATACAAAAAGCACAAGCGGCCTTGTCAAGCGCCATCTTCACGCAGATAAAACGGTATGAGCCGCGCGCAACAGTCGTTCAAATAAGCTTTACAGGCGACGTGAGCGGTAAATTAGATCCCGTTGTAGAGGTAAGAATCCATGAGACTGAGTGAGTTACCGAACATCGACTTTGTAGATGTCGATACCGAAACGGTTGAGAAATCTGTCTTCACTGCATATCAAAACATCACAGGAAGAACACCCGCCTTAGCGGATCCTATACGGTTGTTCCTGCTGTTTATTGCCGATGTGCTCGTTCAAATGCGAAATAACTTGAATTACACGGGCAAGCAGAACCTTTTGAAGTATTCCGAGGGCGATAATTTAGACAATCTAGCCGCTCTTGTTGGCGTCATACGCAATCAGGCGACAGCGGCGCATACTTCTTTAAGGGTTACCCTTTCGGCGCCCCTAGGCAATGAAGTTGTTGTTCCAGACGGAACGCGCGTTGCAACGCAAAACAATATTAAGTTTGCGACAAGTGAAGACCTCATGATCCCCGCAGGCGAAACAGAGGGTATCGTACATGCGATATGCACAGAAATCGGCGCTGTTGGAAATAATTTTAAGGCGGGCGAAATCTCAAATATTGTAGACCCCATCGCCTATGTTGCAAAAATGGTCAATACGACAATGTCCGAAGGCGGCGCAAATACCGAAAGCGATGATTCCCTAAGAGAAAGAACCTTCGAGGCGCCTGAACATTTTTCAACAGCAGGGCCACGCGGTGCCTATGAGTATTGGACGTATACCAGCAGTTCACTTATCCAAGATGTCTCTGCTACCTCGCCTACGCCGGGCGTCGTTCAAATCGTGCCCCTCCTTGAAGGCGGCGTGATACCCGGACAGGAAATTTTAACGCAGGTGGAAAAGACCTTAAGCGCCTCCAAGGTTCGCCCGCTAACCGATAAGGTAATCGTGAAGGCTCCCGTATCGGTTGGCTATGACATAGATGCAAGCTATTACATTGACAAGGAAGCAGACGCGTCATTCGTACAAGAAAAAACAGCGAAAGCGGTGACTTCGTACGTTACATGGCAAAAGTCCCGTATTGGGCGGGATATCGTACCCTCTAAGCTAATACAGCTTTTGATGACGGTTGATGGCGTGAAACGTGTCGATGTCATAGCCCCAACTTTTACGCCTGTTAGCGGCGATTCTGTAGCGCAAGAGAGAACTATAAATGTGAGGATGGCAGGGAGTGAAGAAGCATGAAGCGCATCGATTACAATATTGCCGAGCATCTCCCCCTATCCATAGACAAGAAGAATCTGCATGAGGTCGCCGAAACGGTTGACCGATGTCTGCGAGAGCTTGACGCTCTCACGGAACTTGTCAGGATATATCCTCGTATAGATTCCCTATCCTCTGCTTTTATTGATGCTTTAGCGATTCAGTTTCACGTTGATTTCTATAACCGCGCGTACCCTTTAGCGGTACGGCGCGCGCTGGTGAAAAATTCGATTCGATGGCATGCCATTAAGGGGACACGGGCGGCAGTTGAGCAAGTCATAACGACGATTTGGGGCGACGCTGAGGTTTCTGAATGGTTTGAGTACGGCGGGGAGCCGTATTTTTTCCGCGTCCGTTTGTTGGTGAATGACAGGCAAATTGACATACAGCGAATCGATGAACTATACCGCGCCATTGAAATGACGAAGAATTTGAGGTCTTGGATTGACCGCCTTATCTTGCGCCTGGAACTAAAAACAGAATTGAAAATAGGCGTTGGGGTTTCTGTTCGGCGGCAAGTCGATCTATACCCTACAAAGAATCGGGGTGGTATCGGGCATATGCCGCTTTATGTCGCCGATGTCGTCACCACACATAAAACGTTTGAGACATTCCCTGCCATAGGGGAAGGCGCGAATACGCAAGCACGTCATTTCTTCGGTGCAGGGGTGAATATATTTAAGGGGGTAATACTACCGTGAGCAATTGGAGCAGTGGAATCATCACCGCGCGCGGACTTGCCTTACAAGCAAAGGTTGAGGCCGGGCAAACGAAACTTGAATTTACAAAAATGAAGCTTGGTACAGGGGTAAGCCGCGCGGAAGATGTCACCGGTTTTATCGATCTAAAAGAACCAAGGGAAACGCTGAAGATAACCAGCGTGAACATCAATGATGACAGTTCTGTTCGGGTAATGAGTGTACTCGATACCTCAACCATTGACCGCGCCTTTGAAGCGCGTGAACTTGGTCTCTTTGCGAAAGACCCGGATATCGGCGATATCCTATACGCAGTCAATCTGGACAGCACGCCGGATACGGTTATCAACCGAAATGCCGCCGCGCATGAAACGATTGAGTATGCTATGAACATCGTTATTAGCAATGCGGAAAACGTTGTCATCAACGTGAATCCAGAGGGGCTTGTGACGAATAACGTTTTTGAAAACACCTTTGGCATTGTTAAGCGTGTACATTTCTACCGGGAAGGGGATTTGCTATACGACAAGAGTTTTGCACGGCATGACTTCCGCCTTCGTTGTATTCGTTCGGGGACAACAGACGAACCCCTGCTTGATTTATCCCATGCGAAAATTGGCGACATCATTGAAGATGGCACAGTCCAATGGAAGGTAGTGAGCCTGCAAGCAAGCGACGATGTCGGAAGTTATGTATCATTAGATACGGCAAGCACCATAGACTTTTCCCTTGGTTATGACACGCAAGGCGTATATATAATTACGCCGGACGCCTAAAAGGAGGCTACATGAAGACTTATATTGCAACAGAAAACACACAAGGCGAAATCCGCGACTTGCTAAAGAACATTAAGCAGACGTTCACTGACGGCGGGCTTGGCACACCGCCGCACCTTACCATAAATACCCCGATCGGGTGCACGGTGACGGTATCAGACGGACAAACAACATTGACGCCGAAAGAGATTAACTCGGGCGTATGGCATACAAATCTACCACATTTAGGAACATGGGAAGTCACCACGGCGAAAGAAGGGCGTTCGAACAAAAGAAAGGTTCACGTCGAAGAAGTCAAGGACTATACCATTGCGACATCGCAGGGTGTCCGCTATGGCTATCGGATCAAAAAGACGGAGGGCAATCCTTCGGCGCGCGTTGAGTATCTCTATGACGCGGTAGGACTGCGCCCCGCTAAAATGAATTTTACGGCAGGTACCTTCGATTATGGCGATTGGGGGGACAAGTGGTTTGTCACAGGCAATAAGCCCGTCATGCTGAAAAATGACGGCACCATCGACTACGAATTGGATCCGAAGGACTACAGCAAGAAGAAAGGCAGTGGTCTGGCGTCCGATGTTGCGAACGAGAGCTATGAGGGAAATGCTATGGCAATCTTCCCGCTGGTTTGGGTCTATCGCTACGAAGACGCAGACTACTTGTACGAAATCATCAGCGATACGCAGTACGACGAGAACTACAAGGCATACGCACATACAAGAGCGGATGGCACAATCGCGGATTGGTTCGCATGGTCGATCTACACGGCTAGCGGCACAGCCTCGAAGATTCGCAGCTTATCAGGGAAACCGGCTTTAACAAACTTGACCGCTACGCAAGAAGTCGATGGCGCTAAGGCGAATGGCGCGGGTTGGTATACGCACACATGGAGCCAACGGGAACTCATTCGGACGCTGGTTGTTCTCCTAGGCAAATCCACGGATACACAAAGCGTATTTGGTCATGGCTGCACAGAAAATGACAGCGTCCGTGGAACCGCAGTTGCACCAGGGACACTTGATACAAGGGGGGCGTTTTATGGGTATACCGACACTACCCATCAGGTGAAAGTCTTTCATGTGGAGGGGCTCTGGGGGAACTTGTGGGATAGAGTCGCTGGCCTTATTAATTCTAATGGCGAAATTTATGCCAAACTGACACCAGAAGGTGAAGGCTATCGCGTTACAGATGTGAACGGCTACAGACACTTAAGTCTTAGAATGCCTGAATGCACTGGACAGTTTATTAGCAGCATGTCTTGTTCAGAATATGGGCTCTTGCCACTTGCCGTTAATGGCAACAATACAACATACTTCACGGATCCTGCTTGGATATCGAACAAATCTCCCTTACTGTATATGTACACAGGAGGGAGTATCTGGCATCCTGTAGCGGGAGTTTTCGCTATGAATTTAATAACAAGCGGACAAGGAACAGCAGCGGATACTATATGTGGTCTCACATTTATGCAACCTACCCATACATGACACATTCAATATTGAAAGGAGATTTTTATGACAGATTGGAAGAAAGTGCAAGGTTCGCAGGAAGAAAAGCCAGCGGCTTTTGACACAAAGATCAGCGCTTTTGTCGTATACCAGCGGCGAAATGTAAAACGCATCACATGGACAAGTCCAGACGGTGTAAGTACTGAGCTTTGGGAATACGAAGAAAGGGAGCTGACGCCGGAAGAATACGCCATCGCACGTGTGGAAGAACAAGACAAGACCGTTCGTGACATGAGCGCAAACGTTGACTTCTTCACGGCGCAAGCAGAAACGCAAGAGAAAACGATTCAGGGTTTACGCGGGGACATCGATTTCTTAATGGCAGCTATTGACAATGGAGGTACAAAACATGCAGCACAGTAAGCATTTTGACAAGGTTAAATATTACTATGAACATGGCTATTGGAACAAATGGCGGTGCTGGCGGGTCGTTGGCTCTTCTTGGCTCAACAGAGACGAATATAAAGAGCTCACCGGTGAGGAATGGAATGAGTTTAACGAACCAGAACGAGATGACTGATTCAATGAAAAGGGAAAATAAGACATGGAATTAGAGGAAGTCACCGCGGCGATTGTCGTGTCTGTGCTTTCGGCGATTGTGAGTAGTATCGCGGGCGTGGTGATATATCGCGCCCGTGACGCTATCACGGCAAACCATAAAGAAGCCGACGCGATAAAAGACGGGGTGCAGGCAGTCCTTCAAGATCGCCTTGTTTCTCTCATGCTAGAAGCAGAGCAAAAGGGATTTGCGCCGGTGCAAACGGTTGAGAATGTATCCGTGATGCTAAAGGCGTATAAAGGGCTAGATGGGAATGGTATGGTCGAAGGGCTGTATGAACGGTTTCGGAAATTGCCGCATGTGGCGCCGGACGGAAGGGGGTGAAGGATGAAAGCGTCGGTAGACATGGTGATCGGTGCGGGGTTGGTCGCTGCACTAATTTTAACGGTACTGCTCCCCGTGGTCGACGTGACGGGCAGTTATGAACGCCTGCAGGATACGATTGCAGTGGGGTTGGTTGGCTTTATGGGCAAGGCTGCTGTGACGCAGCACAAGGAATAGGAGTGGTTATGGCAGAATATCGAAATCCACAAAAACTAAAGCACGGGAACAATTTGACCATCGTGACGACGGGGGATTCTTCGGCGGCGGCAAACCCGGCTTATGGGCATTACGCGGATACAGACGATGGCAGAATGACGCCATGGCCGG
>ERZ773035.1978-NODE-1978-length-13882-cov-25.403775_pt1 | contig 13882 bp, 12 predicted proteins | sample MGYA00511487_ERZ773035 | MGnify/ENA primary metagenome ERZ773035 (study PRJEB29015, sample SAMEA2737985) | human oral metagenome | biome: human oral; feature: human-associated habitat; material: dental | place: China | collected 2024 ...
TGATCAAGAAACTGTCAATGGAAGCACCGCAGAAGAATTGCGTGATTCTGCTATACGAAAAGCTTTTTACAACTTTGCGTTTGCGGAACTTTCAAAAGGATTTTATAAAGAAACAGCTGATGGTGAGGTTGAAATGAATTTACCTCGATTGCCACATAACTTAGAAGAGACAAAGAAAACAGATCTGTATTTAAAGCCTATTTGGCCTTGCACCTATGAAAATGGCGAGAAGACCATTCATGCTCATAGGTCTTGTCCAGGAGCAACCGGAGAAAACGCGGGATTTGCATCGCTACAAGATTTAGATTCTGGAGCAGTTCATGAGTGTCAACATTGTCATTTTACAAGCGGCGATGTGGGAAGAGTGGCTTCTGCTTCGACAAATATTGATAACGGGTTTGAGTATTACTGGAAAATCGTAGTCGAAGAGTCTGAAGTTTATGAATCATCACGTCAGCAAATAAAAGATTTGCGAAAGAAATTGTCTGAAGCTGCAGATAAATCAACTGGAATATTTCAAAAAGCACTTGATGCCCTAAAGGTCGCTAGGCCCAGATTATGTCCTCCAGGAGCTTGGGGATGTATTTCATTTGTGAGAAGAGGAGGTTCATCTCCGGAATTTCAAGGAAGCTTGGGAGCATTCGAGCAGTCAGTTTTTCTTCCAGAAGGATATGCAATATCCGGAGCGGTACTTGCTCCAGATAGCTCATCCTCGAATAACGTTCTTTCAAGCTTTTTTGACCAGGTTGAAAGGAAGGGAGGACTTATTGGACAGACCATAGATAAGGTAATGAGCTTGTGGGGATCTCTTTTAATTTCATATGAGGATGGTGTAACTTCTTGGTCTTCTAAGCTATCGGAATTTCTTGATAACGTTGACGGAATAACAGGTGGAAGTGTCGGCTCCAAATTACAGAGTGCTTTGAAACAAATAGTTATTGACGCTGGATTAGAGCCAAGTGATTTAAGACAAATGAAGCCAGTTCTTGTTAATACAGAAAGTGTTTTGAAACAAGCTGGCTTTGAGAAAGAATCAACGATTCGTGAACTAGTTCAGAAAATACCCAATACATCGGATCCAATCGCTTTAGCTCGTTCACTTGGTGCGTTTTCTCTCCAGTATTTGCCTGACAAAATCACAATTGCAAAGCTGACAATTCCTGTCATTGATATTGAGATACCTTTAGAAATTGATGTTAAGAAAGTTTTTGGTGGCATATGAGAAAAATGAAATTTCTTTGTTGCCAAAAAGGGCAAATGTTTGTTGAGACTGCATTGGTTCTTCCGGTTGTATTAGTGGTTGCTCTAATTGCAATCAATTTGTTTAAGTTTGCAGATATGTGCTCAAAGTTTGATCGTGTTGCGGCGGATCAAATTATTGCTCATGGAATTTCTTCTAATCATTCCACGGATGGAGAAGCACTAGAAAACTTAACTCAGAAAATAAAAGCTGCTCTTAAATGTGATGACAGTTGCGACATTGTCGTCTCAATGGAGGGAGAAAAGGAGGGGATTGGGAATATGGTCTCTGTTTTTCCTAAATATCAAGCAACTCTAAAGTACAAGCCTTGGCCGCATACAGTGCGTCTTCCCTTAGTGTCACTAGAGTCTCCTCTATACCTCACCCATACAACTTCAATTGTTGTTAGTCCCTATAAGTCGGGAGTTGTGATTTGAAAATGAATGTACAGGTTTCGATAGAAGAAGTCCCTAATTCAGAGCAAATTTTTGAATTGTTACAAGGGGGCTTTGAAAAGTTCGTCGGTCTTTTGGGTACCGAGATAACGGCTCCTCCAGTCTTACTTCTAAGGTGCTCTTCAGTTCATACTTTTGGAATGACGTATCCGATTGATATCGCATTTGTAGACGATCACGGAGAAATTTTAAAAACTCGGAGGCGAGTACAGCCTAAACAAATTCATAGCTGCGCGGGTGCCTATTGCACATTTGAAAGACCATCAGTTGATGACTTCCCATGGTTTGAGGTGGGTCAGAAAGTGCTCATTCAAGAAATAAGTACTGAAGAAAGTAACGTTGAAAGAAGGAGTCGCTATGGCTATAGAAAACTACTCCGTAAAAATTTGCCCCAGATGCGGAGAAAAGCTGTTTCAAGACATGAGAATTTGTTACGGGTGCCTTCTAGACTTCAGCGGTCCAAGCTCGCTTGTATGCAATCTCGAAGTATCAAGAAATAAAAGAATTGCCAACCTTCCCTTTATAGAAACTGACGAGTATTTGCTTTCCGAAGAAGTAGGAGAGGAATGGGATAAAGGCCTGCCACCTGCTTTGTTTGAACTGGATAACTCATATTCACCAGCAGATTAAACAGTACGTGGTATCCTTTAAGAAGAGTTGCGAAAGTAACATAAAGGAGTTTCCATGTATAAAGTCTCGCTTCGCTCTTCTAAAAAGAGCCAGTTTGTAAAGATTGCGCTTTGCGTAATGCTTTTGGCTGTTGCGTTTTTAATTACGCCTGCAAGAGCATTTGCGCGCGACCTTTCAATAGATACGGTAAATATTGATGCGACGGTTCAAAAAGACGGAACGTTGCATGTCGTAGAAACTCGTACATTCTATTTCAATGGTAGTTTTCATGGTGTCTATTGGAATCTTCCAGTTGGAAAGAATAAATACAATGGACAGAACGTTGAAGTAAACATTACTTCAGTTAAGGTTCAGGATAGGCAAGGAACGCGTCAGATTTATAGTAAAGACTCTGGTGGAAATAATTCCAGCTCAGATGAGTACTATGTTTCAACTCTCTCAAACAACATGCTGAACCTAAAGATTTATTCAGCGCATGATGATGAGTCAGCACATATAACTATCGAGTATGACATTACTAATGTTGTAACAAACTGGTCGGATACTGCAGAACTGTACTGGAAGTTTGTATCTGATGGCTGGGATTCCGAGTCTCGAAATGTCACTGCTACTATTCATCTTCCAGTCCCATCAGGACAGTCTATAGTTGCTGGCGACACTGTTCGCGCCTGGGGACATGGTCCACTGGACGCAAATGTAGAAATTACCAATAATGCAGTCGTCTACAAAGTTCCTGGCGTAGGAACTGATGAGTTTGCGGAAGCTCGCATTACATTCCCAACCGATTGGGTTTCTGGGCTAGCTCCTATTCAGCAGAATAAGCTGAGTAGCATCTTGTCTGAGGAACAAGCGTGGGCGGATGAAGCAAATCACAAGCGTGAGATTGCAAAAACTCAGGTAGCTCTTATTCTTTATGCACCATTAGTACTTGCGGCTATTACTGTTGTAGCAGCAATCTTGCTGCGTATTAAATACAAAAAGGTTATGACCCCTCAGTTTAATGACCTTTACTACAGAGATGTTCCATCTGATGATCACCCGGCAGTTCTTTCTATGCTTTACAACGGTGAGCTAATTAAGGGAGACGCTCTGACAGCAACCCTTATGCACCTTTCTGATTCAAAGTACATTAGCTTGAATAAGACGGTTAGTACAAACTTCCTTGGTATGGAGAAGTCTGATTATTGTCTTACAAAGGTTCAAGACCTTTCAGAAAGCCAGCAGCCTTTCTACCCTGGCAGTTCACTGTCAAATAAGATTGATATCATGGCAATGAAGCTAATCTTTGATGAGGCCGGAGAATCTGGAGCGGTAAACACCACTGTTACCATGAAACAAATTGGTAAGTATGCTTCATCACATCCAGAAGATTTTAATAAGGCATATGAGTCTTGGGAGAGCCCCATCAAGCTTAGCTACGCTGCTAAGTATGGAACAAATAAGATTCCATTCCACGGTAAGGGAATTCTTGGTGCTCTGATTGCTGTTGATGTTCTTGTTGCCGCTGCTGCATTCTTCATGGGTGTTATGGCTGATGTTTCATTTACCAATCTACTATTACATCTGTTCATTCTTGTCATTGCCGGTCTTATTGCACTTATAAACATTGGCTCTTTCGATTTGATGAATAGAGAGGGTGTTGAGACGCTTGCTAAGACTCGCGCATTAAGAAAGTGGCTTACTGAGTTCACCAATCTGCACGAAGCAATTCCTACTGATGTCATTCTCTGGAATAGGCTTTTGGTTATGGCGGTTGCGCTTGGTGTTGCGGATAAGGTTATCGATCAGCTGAAAGTTGCAATGCCAGAACTGCTCAAAGATCCTCAGTTTATGCCTGTTTATAGCTGGTATTACTATGGAAATGGCATGCGTACCAATGCAATTGAGAGTGTAACCAAGAGCGTTACAGCTGCTCATTCCGTATCTACTGCGGCACTTGCTTCTTCTAACTCAAGCTCTGGCGGTGGTTTTGGTGGTGGCTTCTCCGGCGGCGGCGGAGGCGGCTTCGGCGGCCCGGCGCGCCGCCGCCTCAGCGGCCTGTCACAGGTTGTGGCAGAAGTCGAACTCGTAGGGGTACTGAGTGCGGGCCACCGGGAACGGGGTCGTTGAAGGTCCTCCGGACCGCCACGTCGGGGCTTCCGGGCTCAGGGTGCCTGGGACTACTCTGGGTGATCTCCGCGAGCGCGTCACATCGAGGCTTATTCACAGGCCTGTTGTGGCTGTTTGAGGGGGTGCGTGTCGCTGGAGGTGGTGGCCTGTTCCTGAGAGAGCTTCAAGTGCTCACAGAAAACACCTTGAGAGGCAGGCCGCCACGGGGAGCGCTGGCACGCCCGTCAGTCGTGGGCTCGTCCTCGGTGTCTGCCAGGCGATCCGCTCCAGTGGTGCGGGCGTGCCGGTGGCGGGATCCCGTGCTTCTGGGGATGTACCGGTGCGTGCGCCTGGTTCTGCTCGCCCTGCGACTCGACCTGCCCCAGTCGCTCCTGGCGGCCATGGCCGGGGTGTCCCGGCCCACCGTCTCCCGCGTCATCTGCGCCTGGACCCCTGTGATCGCCCGGGCCCCGGCGGCGGGCGTGCCGGTGGTGGAGGACCTGGACCCCGCCGCCCGGCTCATCATCGACGGAACGCTCCTTCCCTGCTGGTCGTGGAGGAACCGCCCAGATCTCTACCCGGGCAGGCACCGCACCACCGGGTTCAGTGCCCAGGTCGCCCGCACCCTGAGCGGCCACTTGGCGTGGGTCTCAGACCCGCTGCCCGGACGCGTTCACGACACCGCGGCCATCAGGACCAGCGGCCTGCTCCAGGTCCTCGCGGGCAGGGCGCGCCCCATCACATCGGGGACCGGGGCTGCGCCGGGCCGGGAGTAATCACCCCCAGACGCAGGCCCCCGGGCCGGCCACTGCCTAAGGCCGACAAGGACTGGAACAGACCCATCAGCACGACCCGCTGCAAGACAGAGCGCACCATCGCCAACCTGAAGACCTGGAGGGCCCTCCACACCGACTACCGCCGTCCCATCAACACCTTCGAGGAAACCCTCACAGCAATCCTCGGAATCACATTCACATACACCCTATGAATAAGCCCCCAGGCCCGGCCAGATCCAGATGCAACCGGGTTCTTGCAATTTGAGACGGTAGTTGCGAGACGGGGCGAGGGCTGCTTGAGGACCGGGGTGCGCTTCGACCGAGTCTCCCCCAACACCTCGCTCGGCCTGGAGCGCTCAGGCCTGCGGGCGGGGTGCGAGAGCCTTGCGGCGCGCGGCGCGAAGGGCTCGTCACCCTGGCTCGCCACGAGGCCGACGACGAGCGTCTGCTCCGTCCGCCCTGTCTGGAGGGCCATGGGTTCCACAGGTTGCAGAAATGGGATGCAGAATGGGTACGGGGAGGTGCCGGCGCCGCCCGGGCGGATCACTCACAGCACGGAGGACAGGAAGGCCTTGGTCCGCTCGGCCCGGGGATTGTCCAGCACCTCGGTGGGCAGGCCGGATTCGCGGATGACGCCGCCGTCCATGAAGATCAGCTGGTCGCCGACCTCGCGGGCGAAGCCCATCTCGTGGGTGACCACGACCATTGTCATGCCCGAGGCCGCCAGGTCCCTCATGACCCGGAGGACCTCGCCGACGAGCTCGGGGTCGAGCGCGCTGGTCGGCTCGTCGAAGAGCATGAGTTCGGGGTCCATGGCCAGGGCCCGGGCGATGGCCACCCGCTGCTGCTGTCCGCCCGAGAGCTGGGAGGGGTAGTGGTCCACCCGGTCGGCCAGGCCCACCCGCTCAAGCATCTGGATCGCCCGCTCGCGGGCCTCGGCCCTGGAGATCCTCTTGACCTGGACGGGCGCCTCCATGACGTTGCCCAAGGCCGTCATGTGCGGGAAGAGGTTGAAACGCTGGAAGACCATGCCGATCTTGGCGCGCTGCCGGGCGCGCTGCTTGTCGGTCAGGGCGTGCAGCCGGACGCTGCCGTCGGCGCGCCTGACCTCCCGCATGCCCATGAGCTCGCCGTCGACCCACACCCGGCCGGCGTCGATTGACTCCAGCTCGTTGATGCAACGCAGCAGAGTCGACTTTCCCGAGCCGGAGGGGCCCACGAGCACGGTCACCGAGCCCGAGGCGACGGTGATGTCGATGCCCTTGAGGACGTGCATCTCGCCGAAGAACTTGTGCAGGCCGCGTATGCGCACCTTGGGCGTCGCGTCCGCCGGGTCGGGGGTCTCTGCGTCGGGACCGGCTGCGTCGAGCTTGTCGGGCGCCGTCATGGGGTGACCTCCAGGAAGGGGTTGTCCTTGGTGGTGTGCGAGTCGAGGATCGCCTGCTGGCGGTCGGACAGCGTGCGGCCGTTCTTGGATCCGGAGGCCGGTGCGGAGCCGCTGAAGCCCTTGCCGTAGTAGCGCTCCAGGTAGTGCTGGCCGACCATGAGGATCGAGGTGATGATGATGTACCACAGGGCCGCGACAATGAGCAGCGAGATCGTCTGGTAGGTGAACGACGCGTAGGAGTTCGTCACGAAGGTCAGGTCCAGCGTGAAAGGCACCGCCAGGACCAGGGACGTCGTCTTGAGCATGGAGATCGTCTCGTTGCCAGTGGGCGGGACAATGACCCGCATTGCCTGGGGCAGCACGATGCGGCGCAGGATCTGGCCCTTGCTCATGCCCAGGGCCCCGGCGGCCTCCGCCTGGCCGGCATCGACGCTGGCCAGGCCCGAGCGGACGATCTCCGACAGGTAGGCGCCCTCGTTGATGCCCAGTCCGAGCGTCGCGGCCACGAAGGGCGTGAACACCGAGGTCGTCTTGAAGGTCAGCAGCTCGGGGCCGAAGGGCACGCCCAGGCTCAGGTACTGGTAGAGCGCGGACAGGGCGCCCCAGAACACCAGCTGGGTGTAGATCGGCGTGCCGCGGAAGAACCACAGGTATCCCACCGCCACCCAGCGCAGGACGGGGTTGGAGGACTGGCGCATAATGGCGGTGGTCACAGCCAGGATGATGCCGATGGCCATGGCCAGGAAGGTCAGCAGCAGGGTCCAGCCGACGGCGCGGACGACGCGGACCTCGCGGAAGAAGAACCACACCGTGTCCCAGTGGAACTTGTCATTGGTCACCAGCGCGTGGATGAGCATGGCGCCCAGGACGGCGACGATCGTGGCGCTGATCCAGGTCCCGGGGCGCGGGACCGGCTTGAGGCGGTTGAGCTGGACGGGCGTGTCGTCGGCTGCGGGTGCTGGGGGCACGATTCACTCCTCCACTTTCGGGTTCATCTCGGCGGTGGTCAGGGCCGCGTCCTGAATCCCCCAGGCGTCCAGGATGTCTTTCCAGATGCCGGAGTCCATGAGGTACTGGATAGCCGCCTGGACCGCCCTGTTGAGGTCGGGGCTGCTCTTGGACATGACGACGGCCTGGGGCAGGGCGTCCTCGACCTCGCCGACCGTCTCCACCGCCCCGCCGGTGTTCTCGACGGAGTAGCCGGCCACGGTCGAGTCGGAGTAGACGGCGTCGATGACGTCGCCCACCAGGCCCGTGGTGGCCTCGGACTGGGTGGAGTAGGAGCGCACGGCGATGGCGGGCCGGCCGGCGTTGGTGCACCCCCGAGAGTCCTCCCGCACGGCGTCCTCCTGGCTCGTGCCGGTCTGGACGCCGATCGTCAGGCCGCACAGGTTGAGATGGTCGGAGGGATCCACACCCTTGGGGTTGCCGGACACCACGTCGAAGCGCGAGCCGACATTGATGTAGGCGATCATGTCCATCGCGGCCTCGCGCTCGGCGGAGACCGTGAAGGAGGAGATGCCCGCGTCGTACTTGGTGCCCACCGCCGCCAGGATCGAGTCGAACTCGGCGGTGTGGGTGGTGGAGGTGACCCCCAGGACGGCCGCGATGGCCTTGGCCAGATCGACGTCGTAGCCGATCGCGGTGCCGCCGGTGTCGAGGAACTCGGCCGGCGGGTAGTCGGTGGCGGCGGCGATGTCGAGGACCCCGTCGGCCAGCGCCCCCTCGGGGAGCATGGCGATGATGTCCTCCTGCGGCTGGATCCCGGAGGTGTCGTAGCCCTTGGCGGGTGCGGATGCACCGTCGTTGCGCATGGCCTTCCAGTCCTCGGCGTGGGTGCAGCCGGTCAGGGCGCCGGACAGGGCGAGGCACAGGCCGACGGCGGTGCCGGCGGTCAGTGCGCGGGTGATCCTCATGGGGGCTCCTCGGGGGTGGGCGGGATGTGCGAGCCGGCGTGCCGGTCCCGGTGCACCGACAGGGTATACGCGGATGCGTATAGATATGCACATCGGGGAGGGTGGTATCGCGCACGTTGCGCTCGCATGCGGTTCGCACGACGGCGCCGGCACGGGTCCCGACAGTCGAGGCGACCGTACGGGCCCTCGGCGCAGGTGCCGGTGCGCCGCCGCCGTCAGCCCGTCACAGGTTGTAGTAGAGCTCGAACTCGTAGGGGTGCGGGCGCATCCGCATGGGGACGATCTCGTTGTCCCGCTTGTAGTCGATCCAGGTGTCGATGAGGTCGGGGGTGAAGACGTCGCCCTCGGTAAGGTAGTCGTGGTCGGCCTCCAGGGCGTCGAGCGCCTGGTCCAGGGAGTAGGGCAGCTTATCGATGTCGTAGTACTCCTCGGGGGCCAGCTCGTAGAGGTCCTTGTCGATGGGCTCGCGGGGCTCGATGCGCCCCCTGATGCCGTCGATGCCCGCCATGAGGACGGCCGAGAAGCACAGGTACGGGTTGGCCGAGGGGTCGGGCACGCGGTACTCGATGCGCTTGGCCCTCGGTGAGGTGCCGGTGACCGGGATACGGATGCAGGCCGAGCGGTTGCGGGCCGAGTAGACGAGGTTGACGGGGGCCTCGAAGCCCGGCACCAGGCGGCGGAATGAGTTCACCGACGGGTTGGTGAAGGCCAGCAGGCTGGGCGCGTGCGCCAGGATGCCGCCGATGTACCAGCGGGCGCAGTCGGAGAGCTGGCCGTAGCCGCGCTCGTCGAAGAACAGCGGCCTGCCGTCCTTCCACAGCGAGTGGTGGCAGTGCATGCCCGAGCCGTTGTCGCCGAAGATCGGCTTGGGCATGAAGGTGGCGGTCCTGCCCGCCCTCCAGGCCTCGTTCTTCACAATGTACTTGAACTTCATCATGTCGTCGCCGGCGGCCAGCAGCGAGGCGAAGCGGTAGTTGATCTCCTGCTGCCCGGCGGTGCCGACCTCGTGGTGGGCCCGCTCGATCTCGAGTCCGGCCTCCAGGCAGGTGCGCACCATGGCGTTGCGGGTGTCGACCATCTGGTCGGAGGGGGGGACGGGGAAGTAGCCGCCCTTGAAGGCGGTCTTGTAGCCCTTGTTGCCGCCCTCCTCGCTGCGGGCGGTGTTCCAGGCCGCCTCGTCGGAGTCGATGGCGTAGCGGGTGGAGCCGGGCGTGGTCTCGTACTCGATGGAGTCGAAGAGGTAGAACTCGGCCTCGGCGCCGATGTAGCAGGTGTCGGCGATGCCGGTGGACCGCAGGTGGTCCTCGGCCTTGGCCGCGACCGAGCGGGGGTCGCGGGAGAACCGCTCGTCGGTGAACGGGTCCACGATCGAGAAGTTGACGATCAGGGTCCTCTCCTCGCGGAAGGGGTCGAGGTAGGCGGTCGTCACGTCCGGCACGAGCTTCATGTCGGACTCGTGGATCGCGGTGAAGCCGCGGATCGAGGAGCCGTCGAACATCAGGCCGTCGGCCAGGGCGTCCTCCTTGAAAGCGGCCGCCGGGATCGTGAAGTGCTGCATGACGCCCGGCAGGTCGCAGAAGCGGACATCAATAAGCGCGACGCCCTCCTTCTCAATGTAGGCGAGGGCCTCGGACGCGTCCTTGAACATGTGTGTTCCTTCATCGGTGGTGTCCGCCTCGGGCGCCGGCTCGGGGCTGCGGCGGTGCGGTGTGCGGCTGACTGAACCCTACGGGCGTGCCGTGACGCGGGCGTGCCGCGTGTGTGTCCCGGCTGTTTCACCTTCTCGGTGCCAAGACGACCGGGCGCCGGCGCGCGCCCGTTCCGGGCGATGGCGGCTCAGCGGCCCCGCATGGCCCGCCGGTCCGGGCGGATCTTGGTCGGGTCGATGCCCTTGGGGATGGGCAGGCCCTTGGAGGACAGGGAGGACAGGCGCTTGGAGACCTGACTGATCTCGGTGTCGGTGAGCCTGGTGGGCTTGGTAGGCAGCCTGCGGATGGTGGGCCACAGGTCGATCAGGCGCGTCTGCCCCTCGTCGATGCCGACATTGATGACGTGCACCGGCACGGTGGACAGGATGCGGCGCAGGACCCTCTGCTCGTCGGCGATCGGCCGCTGAAGCCGACCGGTGGGGCCCTCTGCCACCAGCACGACGCCGGGGCGGCCCACCAGACGCCAGATGACGTCCTCCGTCTTGGGGTTGACGTGCACCGGCTCGGACTCCAGGTACCAGCCGCGGCCGAGCACCTGGTCGAGCACGAGCTTGGCGGCCCCGGACCTGCCCTCGATCTGGGAGTAGGAGGCGCGCCGCACCGTCCACGACAGGATCGCCATGTCCGCGACGAGGGCCAGCAGCACCGCCATGAGGACCCAGTACCAGACCGCCTGGCGGGTGACCAGGGCGAGCGCCACGGCCAGGGCGATGAGCAGAACCGCCGTCCCCAGCAGGACCCACCCGACCCACGGGTAGGTCCTGCGCGAGATCGTGTAGGAGTCCTTGATGTTCTGGACGGTGCTCAGGATGCGCTCGCGGAAACGGCGCTTCTTCTTCGGCCGGGCGCTGGGGGCGTTGCTCACAGTCCCCACCATAGCCGACGCCGCCGCCCTCTCCGCGCGACCAGACGGGTTCGCAGCTCTTCCGGGCTCCGGCGGGTCAGGACGCGGCGTCGCCCATCCGTGCGACCAGGGCGCTCGCCTCCTGCCGGGCGGTGACCGGTGCGGCCAGCTCGGTCATATTCGCCGGGATGGGACAGCCCTTGGCGCGCATGGCCCTGCCCCACAGCGTGCCCGAGCGGTAGGAGGAGCGCACCATCGGGCCGCTCATGACGGCGGCGATGCCCATCTGCTCGGCCAGCTTCGCCAGCGCCACGAACTCCTGGGGCTTGACCCAACGGTCGATGGGGTGGTGCAGCTTGGAGGGGCGCATGTACTGGGTGATGGTGAGGATGTCCACCTTGGCCTCGACAAGGCCGCCGATGGCGTCCTCGATCTCGGCACGGGTCTCTCCCATGCCCAGGATGAGGTTCGACTTGGTCAGCATCCCTGCCTCGGAGGCCTGCCGCAGCACCCTCAGGCTTCCCTCGTAGGAGAAGGCGGGGCGGATGCGCCGGAAGATCCGCGGCACGGTCTCCAGGTTGTGGGCGAACACCTCCGGGGCGGCGGAGAAGACCTCCTCCAGCGGCTCGGCCCGGCCCTTGAAGTCGGGGACCAGGAGCTCGACGCCGCAGCCGGGCAGCATCGCGTGGATCTGCCGGGCCGTCTCGGCGTACAGCCAGGCGCCGCCGTCGGGAAGGTCGTCACGCGAGACGCCGGTGACCGTGGCGTAGCGCAGCTCCATCTGCGCCACCGAGGCGGCCACCCGGGCGGGCTCGTCCTCGTCGTATTCGGTGGGACGGCCGGTGGCGATGTCGCAGAAGTCGCAGCGGCGCGTGCACAGCTCGCCGCCGATGAGGAAGGAGGCCTCGCGCTCGTTCCAGCACTCGTAGATGTTGGGGCAGTTGGCCTCGGCGCACACGGTGTGCAGCTTGCGCTGACGCACCAGGCCACGGACCTCCTGGTAGGTCTGCGACACCACGGCGCGGGTCTTGAGCCACTCGGGCTTGCGCTCGATCGGCGTCTCGGCGTTGCGCGCCTCGACGCGCAGAAGCCGGCGACCCTCGGGGGCGACGGTAGTGGTCACGAACCCTCCTCAGACGATGACGGCGTCCTCAGTGTATGCCAGAAGCCCTCGATCTGGGACCGAGGGCCCAGGCCGGCGACGCGAGTCGGCGTGTCCTGCGTCACCAGCGGCGCAAGACTCCCGGCGAGGGCGACGGCGACGTCGTCGGCTAGGTCGACCGCGCGCAGGCGCGTCCCGGTCTCCGCCGCCAGCGAGGTCACGCCGGCGTCGTCGATGCCGCACGGCACGATCCGCTCCAGGTCGAAGGCGCTCAGATCCGGATCCACATTCAGGCCGATGCCGTGCATCGTGACGCCGCGCGCCACCCGCACCCCCAGGGCGCACACCTTGCGCTCGACCCGGCGGGCGGGCCGGGGCGACTCGGGCTCGGCCGCCACCCACACGCCGGAGCGCCCCTCGACCCGGATGGCTGCCAGACCGTGCCTGGCGCACACCTCGATGGCGGCCTCCTCCAGCGCGCGCACGTACCGGACCACGTCGATGGGGGAGGCCAGGCGCACGATCGGGTAGACCGTGAGCTGGCCGGGGCCGTGCCAGGTGGTCTTCCCGCCCCGGTCCACACGGACGACCGGCACGTGGCCCGGCTCGACGAAGTCGCCGTCGGGCCGCTCCCAGGAGTGCGCCCTGCGGCCCACCGTGTACACCGCCTCATGCTCCACCATGAGAAGCGTCGAGGCGCGGCGGCCGCCGGCGACCTCCGCGTGGATCCGCCGCTGGAGCTCCCATCCCTCTTGGAAGGGGACGAGGCGGGAGCCGAGGCCGAGGTCCACACGGTGCACGCCATCACCATAGCCGCCGTAGGGTCGATGGCCGCCATGGGACGGCCCTCTGCGCGCCGGACGGCCGAAAGTTATCCACAGGGTGCCCCAGACCTGGCGGTGCGGCAGGTCGGGCGAGGACCATGGCAGATATGAGAACCCTGAAGCCGCGCCGCCCGGAATCGGAGCCGCCGTATGACGACGGCCCCTCGCCCGCCCGGGACACCGATCTTCCCGAGGACGTCCGTGACGAGCTCGTGGCCGTGGGCCTGGCCGTCGGCGAGCCCATGGGGCGCGACCGCCCGGGTCATCTTGCTCCGCGGCGGGCCCTGGACGATGCCGGGAACGACGTCGTGGTGCAGGTCGTCGACGTGCCCGAGGGCGCCGGCGGCGCACGCGCCCTGCGTCGCCTGGCCGACCTGCGGCTGGTGCGCAACGGGGCGATCGCTCCGGTGCGGCAGGTCGTCTCGCTGCCGAAGGGACGCGTGGCGGTGGTCAGCGAGCTCATTGTGGGCGCCGACCTGGCCGTGGTGCTGGGCGCCCGCGGCGGTCTGACCCGCGACGAGGCCGCGCGGCTGCTCGACGACCTCGGGGGCGCGCTGGCGCACCTGCACGAGCGGGGCATGGCCCACGGCGACGTGGCGGCCGCCAACGTCATTGTGAGCACCGATGGGCATCCGGTTCTCATCGACCTGCTGGGAGAGGCCCTGGAGACCGGCACCGGAACGAGCGCGGCCCCCGAGCGCGAGGCCGGGGCGCCGGCGAGCGCCGCGGCGGACGTGTACTCCCTGGCCGCCCTCCTGCGCCAGTGCGCAGCGGGATCGCCGGCCCTGGCCGAGCGGCTGGACCGGGTGCTTCCCGACGCCCTGGATGCCGACCCGGAGAGCAGGCCCAGCGCGCGTGATCTGGCGGCCCGGGCTCCTGAGATCGGCCGGCCTGGGACCATCGAGCTGCCC
>ERZ773035.1979-NODE-1979-length-13882-cov-7.819845_pt1 | contig 13882 bp, 14 predicted proteins | sample MGYA00511487_ERZ773035 | MGnify/ENA primary metagenome ERZ773035 (study PRJEB29015, sample SAMEA2737985) | human oral metagenome | biome: human oral; feature: human-associated habitat; material: dental | place: China | collected 2024 ...
TGGTCATTGTAAGCGAGGGCTATAAATTCATCGGCGCGGCGCTTATACTGGCTGTCATTCTTAGTTTTTTTGCACATCCGTACGCGGCGATTCCATTTGTCGTGCTTGCGTGCTACTTCGCATACTTCTTCCGCAGTCCTGCGCGTGAGATCGTGCAGGACGTGAATCACATCCTCTCACCTGCGGACGGTACGGTCACGGAGATTTCGTCTGTTGGTGTGGATGACTTTGTGGGGGAGAAGTGCAACAAGGTCGTCATCTTCATGTCGGTGTTCAACGTACACGTCAACCGCAGCCCCATCAATGGCGAAATTAAGCTGCAAAAGTACTACTGCGGACGTTTTAAGCCTGCATACGAGGACGAGGTTGGCTTTGAGAACGAGCATCATCTCATTGGCATTGATCGCGGTGATCTGCGGATTACGGTGAAGCAGATCGCGGGGATTCTTGCGCGCCGCATTGTTTCGTGGGTGACGCTTGATGATCGGCTGCAGCAGGGAGATATTTACGGCATGATCCGTTTCGGATCGTGTCTTGAGATCGTCATGCCCGAGCGGGCGGCGATTCTCGTCAAAGAGGGCGAAAAGGTGCAGGGCGGCAAAACCGTTCTGGGGAGGCTCGAAAGCGAATGAATTACAGACGGTTTCTGCCGAATCTGTGTACGGCGATGAATCTTGTCTTTGGAATGTGTTCCATCCTCGCGACGGTCGAGGGACATCTCGATTGGGGCGCACTTTTCATCTTTTGCGCGCTCATCGCGGACGGTCTGGATGGGCGCATTGCGCGTGCGTTCGGTGTGTCCAGTGAGTTTGGCAAGGAGATGGACTCGCTCTGTGACCTCGGTTCGTTCGGCGTTGCCCCCGCGCTTCTCGCGTGGTCGCTTGCCCTGCATAGCTATGGATTCATTGGTATAGCGGTGACCATTTTCTTTGCTGTGTGCGGTATGTGGCGGCTCACGCGCTTCAACGTGAACGCGAGCGTCGTACACGGCTACTTTATGGGGCTTGCGATTCCGGCGGGCGGTAACCTTGTCGCCATGTCGACGTGGCTCTTCTTGGAGCTTAAAGTCGACCCGACCTCGTTTGGCATGATTTACCCCATAGCCGTCGCTGTGACGGCATACCTGATGGTCAGTCATGTCCACTACCCCGATTTCAAGGGCGGCGGTGAGAAAATCTATATGGTATCCAAACTCTTTGCCCTCGTCGTCTTCATGGGAATACTGTATTTGGGCAGCGCAGCAATCCTGCCCGCAGTCTTTGCGGGGATCTTTGCTACTTACGCGCTCTTTGGGATTGTCAATCACACGATAGCCGTTATGGCGCGTGCAAAGGAAGGCTGAGCCCACATGACTGAGTTCGTTCAATTTGTTTCGCCCTATCTTCCGGCGCATCTTTTTGACATTGTGATGATTCCAATGCAGGTTGTCCTGCTGCTCTTTACGCTCTATTTCTTCTTCATTGGTTTTTGCTGCCTCTGGCGACCCAAGGAGCAGAAGATCCTGACGCCCGAAAAGACCTTTGCTGTCGTGGTCGCCGCGCATAACGAGGCGGCGGTCATCGGTCAGCTGATCGAGAATCTGAAACGCCTTGACTATCCGAAGGATCTCTATGACATCTACGTGATCGCAGACAACTGCACGGACGAAACGGCACAGATCGCGGAAAAGGCGGGGGCGATTGTCTGTGAGCGCACGCATCCGACGAAGAAGAGCAAGGGCTTTGCGCTCGAGTGGATGTTTGAGCGGCTCTTCGCGATGGACAGGGAGTATGATGCAATCGCAATCTTCGATGCGGATAACCTCGTTCATCCGAACTTCCTCAAGGAGATGAACAACCGTCTCCTCAAGGGCGACAAGGTCATTCAGGGCTTTCTCGACGCGAAGAACCCTTATGATACGTGGGTCGCGGGCACGTTTGCGATTGCGTTCTGGGTCATTGACCACATCTCGCATCTCGCAAAGACGAACATCGGACTCTCCGCGTGCCTTGGCGGCACGGGGATGTGCATCACGACGGATGTACTGAAACGACACGGCTGGCGTGCAACCTGTCTCACGGAGGACATGGAGTTCACGATGAAGCTGCTCGCCGAGGGCATCAAGACGACGTGGGCGCATGATGCCATTGTCTACGATGAGAAGCCGCTGACGTTCAAGCAGGCGTGGAATCAGCGCCGTCGCTGGGCACAGGGGCAGTTCGATGTGGCGCATCGCTTCATTCCAACCATGATCCGCGAGGGCTGGAAGCGGCGCGACATACGGATCTGGGATGGCTGTATTTATCTGCTGCAGCCGCACTTTCTGATGATTTCGACCTTCTTCATTATCATCAGCTATGTGCAGCTTGCGTTCCCGCCGTTCTACACGAGCATCTACAAGTTCCTGCCGTCGCAGCTCATGACCGCAATCATGATCGGGCAGTACGTCCTGCCCATGATTATTCTCATCAAGGTGCGTGCGAAGCTCAAGGCGTGGTTTTATCTGCTCCTCTATCCCGTGTTCATCTACTCGTGGATTCCGATTATCTTCCTCGGATTCATCCATCGCAACGAGCACGAGTGGAGCCATACGAAGCATACGCGCGCCATGAGCATGGACGAGGTCATGAGCGATGTGAAGTAACACAAAAGGCTGCTGCATACGTGCGGCAGCCTCTTTTCAATCAAGCATTGCAATAGGAGAAAACTATGTATACATTACGCGTCGAGGGCGCATTCGAGGCGGCGCACCGCGTCGTGAACTATCCCGGCAAATGTGATCGTCTGCACGGACACAACTGGGTGGTCGAGGCGACCTTTCAGGGCACGCAGCTCGATGAACTCGGTATGCTGATCGACTTTAAGATTGCGAAAAAGGCACTTGCCGACCTATTGGACGAGTTCGACCACTACTATCTGAACGACTTCCCGCCGTTTAACGAGGGGGTGAATCCCACAGCGGAGAATCTTGCCCGCATCATCTACGAACGACTTGAAGCGCGCGCAGAGGTGCAGGCATCTCCTGCGGAGCTGACTGCGCTGACCGTTTGGGAGTCGCCGAAGTCCTCCGTCACCTATACAAAGGACTGATATGCGCGAGAACATCATTGAGATCTTTTCCTCCATACAGGGGGAGGGGAAGTATGTCGGCTGCCGTCAGGTCTTTGTGCGCCTTGAGGGGTGCAACCTCGACTGTGCTTACTGCGATACGGAGAACGAGATCGGACGCCATCCATGCTGCATGGTCGAGGAGGGGGTGGGAACACACGCGCTTGTCCCACACAAAAATCCGCTTTCCGTGGAGATGGTTGCAGAGATCGTTGCACGTCTTGTGGGCGATGTCCCGCACCACTCCCTCAGCATCACGGGCGGTGAGCCGCTGCTTCATGTTCCCTTTATCAAGGAACTCGCCGCACATATCGACCTGCCCGTTTTCCTTGAAACAAACGGCACACTTGACAGGGCTCTTGCAGAGTGCATCGCCTGCATTTCACACATCAGCATGGATCTGAAGCTGCCCGATGTCCTGTCCGCGCCCGTCTGGGACGCGCACGCACGCTTTCTCGAAATCGCACGCGCCAAGGATGTCTATGTTAAGGTCGTCGTTGCGGCAGAGACCCGCGCAGAGGATGTGGAGCGTGCGGCGCGTCTCGTCGCCGCGATCGCACCCACGACGCTCCTCGTCCTCCAGCCCGTCACGCCTTATGGCGGCTGCAGCGCACCGAGTCCCGCACGTCTCCTCGAACTCCAACGCCTTGCCCTGTGTCACATTTCCGATGTCCGCGTTATCCCGCAGACGCATCGCATGATGGATTTATTGTAAAATGGCGCATTTATCACGAAAAACTATTGACGTGTATGGTAAACTAAACGGATAGTAATACTTGTCTGCAATAGAAAGCAAATATCATGAAGATCATTGATGCCCATCTGCACTTTGGCAGAGGGGAGTATTTTGATACGGTGGCGCGGGCTGCGGGGCATGAGAATACGGAGGAGGCGCTGCGCCGTGATTTCCGTGCGGCGGGCATTGTCCACGGCATCATCATGGGCAATCTGCCCGTAGAGGAGACGAGTCCGAACTATCCTGATATCTTCCATTACTGTGTGGGCATCGGGGGCGACGGTGTGACAGAGATCGCGGAGGGGCGCATCAAAAAGCTCCTGCCCGCGCTCGAACAGCATCTAAAAAGTGAGCGATGCGTCGGCATCAAGCTCTATCCGGGCTATCATTATTTCTATATCTATGACGATATGCTTGCGCCCATTTACGAGCTCGCGGCGCAGTACAAGAAGCCCGTTGCCGTGCACACAGGGCTGACGGCGACGGAGAAGGCACTGCTGAAATACGCGCACCCGAATGTGATGGACGAGGCGGCGACAAAGTTCCGTGCGGTGCATTTCGTTATGTGTCATCTTGGTGAGCCGTATTTCACGGAGGCGGTCGCCGTCATGGAGAAGAATCCGAATGTGAGCGCCGATCTCTCGGGGATGCTTGCGGGTAAAATTAAGGATTTTGAGCTATTCTGTCGGCGCAAGAAGTTCTATATCGAGCAGCTGCACGGCTGGCTCGCGTATTTGAATGCGTACGACCGCCTGATGTTTGGGACGGACTGGCCGCTCGCGAATTTTGACGACTATATCGCATTCACGAAGCTGCTCATCCCCGAGGAGCATTGGAATGCGGTGTTCTATGACAATGCCGTGCAAATCTATAACTTGCACTTGTAAATGAGGAAATTCTATGGCAATCTTGGAAATAAAAAAGGCGGGCGATCCCGTACTGAAACAGATAGCTGCGCCGATTGACCGCCTCACGAAGCGGCATCGGCAGCTGCTTGATGATATGGCGGAGACGATGTACTCCGCCGATGGCGTTGGGCTTGCCGCTCCGCAGGTGGGGAAATCCCTGCGCATCGTGGTGATCGATGTGCAGGACGAGCATGGTCTGCTCGAACTTGTGAATCCCGTTATCACGACGCGCGAGGGTACGGTGGTGGACTCGGAGGGGTGCCTCTCCGTGCCGCAGGTCTACGGCGATGTGGAGCGCGCCGAGCGCGTGACGGTGGAGTATACGGATCGGCGCAGCCGCAGGCGCAGCCTGACGGCGGAGGGGCTTCTCGCACGCTGCATTCAGCACGAGTGCGACCATCTCGACGGCAGACTTTTTATCGACATTGCGATCAATCTGCGCAAGGAGGAGGAAAAGGGGTGACGAAGATGCGTGTCGTCTTTATGGGAACGCCGGATTTTGCCGTTCCGACGCTTGCGGCGATTGTGGCACGCCCCGATCTCGCGGAGGTCGTTGCCGTCATAACGCAGCCCGACCGTCCGCGCGGACGCGGACAGAAGCTCGTGCCGTCACCCGTGAAGGCGTGGGCGTCAGAGCATAATATCCCCGTGCTGCAGCCCGTGCGTGCACGCGATGCGGCGTTTGTCGCGCAGCTGCAGGCGTTCAAACCCGATGTGGCGGTCGTGGTAGCGTTCGGTCAGATCCTCTCGCAGGAGGTGCTCGATATTCCCGTACATGGCTGCATCAATGTGCACGCCTCGCTCCTGCCGAAGTACCGCGGCGCTGCTCCGATCCAGCACGCCATCATGGCGGGTGAAACGGTGACGGGAATCACGACGATGCAGATGGACGCGGGACTCGACACGGGCGATATGCTCCTGCGGCATGAAGTCCCCATCCATGCGGATACAACATACGGGCAGCTTCATGACGCTCTGATGGAGACGGGGGCGAAGCTTCTCGTCGAAACGCTTGAACAGCTTGCGGAAGGGACGCTCGTGCGAACACCGCAGACGGGTGAATCCTGCTATGCCGCACGCATCACGCGCGAGACGGCTGTGATCGACTGGACGAAGACAGCGCGCGAACTCGATGCCCTTGTGCGTGGGCTGAACCCGACGCCGTACGCGCAGACGAGTCTTGACGGTGCCGCCTATAAGATCGGCGCATTGCGCCGTGCGGGGTATGCGGCAAGCGCACCTGCGGGCACGATTGTCGTCGCCGACCGCAAGGCAGGGCTGATCGTTGCGGCGGGGGATGGGGACGTGGAGATCACAGAGATTCAAGCGCCCGGCAAGAAGATGATGGAGACGCGCGCCTTTTTGAACGGCTGTGTGCTTCCCATTGGCGCAAGGTTCTCATCATGAGTGAGCAGACCTTGACGGTGAACGGCAGGACGGCGGGCGAGAAAAAGAAGATTGTACTGCCGTCACGCCCCAAAAAGCGACTCTTCATTGGAATGCTGCTCCTCGTGACGTGTCTTGCGGCGCTGCTCCTCTTTGGGATCTGGTACATCGGCGTCCCGGGGCTTGAACGGATTCAGCCCGCATTGCCGTGGGTCATTGGGGGCGCGCTGACGCTCGCCGTTCTCCTTTCCTTTTTTGGCATCTTCAATATGGTGTTGGCGATTGCAGGACTCCCGTACCTACCTTGGATGAAGCGGCAGACGTATGAGTTGATCAACCTCCTCTTTCCGGCAGCTGTGCGCCTTGGTGCAGTATTCGGTATAAAACGCAGGAAACTTGAGGGATCGTTTATTGCCGTGAGCAATCTGCTCTTTCACCGCATGCACATCCGCGTGCCTGCCAATCGTCTGCTCGTCGTCACGCCGCACTGCCTGCAGCTTGCGAGCTGCCCGCACAAGGTGACGCGCGACCCAAATAACTGCAAGCGCTGCGGCGGATGCAACATCGGCGATCTCGTTGCGCTTGCCGAGGAGATGGGCTTTCATTTCTTCGTGGCGACGGGCGGCACGCTCGCACGCCAGATCATCTACAACATGCGCCCGAAGGCTGTGCTTGCGATTGCGTGTGAGCGCGACCTGATGAGCGGCATACAGGACGTTTTCCCACTGCCGGCGGTCGGTGTGCTCAATATCCGCCCGAACGGGCCATGCTACAATACGAGTGTCGATATGAACGAGGTGCGCCGACAGCTTGAGGAGATCATCGAGCCGGCACCGAATGATACGGGGAAGGGCGCATGATGCAGAAGTATCGTGAGAACAAAATCGACCGTGTGCGGGAACTTGCGATGCAGGTGCTTCAAAAGGTTCATGTTGAGGACGCATACGCGAACGTTGCGCTTGCGGAAACGCTGCGTGAAGTGCGTCTGCCGGAGCGCGACCGTCGCTTTTTGACAGAGCTTGTATACGGCGTGACAAAGGCGGGGGAAACGCTCGACTATATGATCGGGCGCTATGTTGCCGACCTCCGAAAGGCACAGCCTGCCATTCGTGAGCTGCTGCGTCTCGGCTTCTATCAGATCTTCGAGATGGATCGCGTGCCGCCCTCTGCCGCATGCGATACGGCGGTGGAACTCGCGAAAAAACACGGGCGCAGGGGTGCGGATTCCTTCGTCAACGGTGTTCTGCGTGCGGCACTCAGAGAGCCGGAGCGTGCCGCGCTTCCGGACGGACGGAACGCACACGCACTTGCCCTCAGAACATGGCATCCGAAGTGGCTGGTGGAGCGGTGGGTGCGTGCCTATGGATATGAGCGCACGGAGGCACTCTGCCGCTGCAACAACACGAGTGCGCCGCTCTCCGTGCGCGTGAATACGCTGCGTACCAATCGTCCCGCGCTGCTGGAACAGTTTGCGGCAGCAGGCGCCGAAGCGCGTGCCTCTGTCCTTGTCCCCGAGGGGATCTTGCTGCGCGCGCATGGCGCACTTGATGAACTTGCACCGCTGCGTATGGGGCTGGCACAGGTGCAGGATGAGAGTTCGATGCTCGTCGCTCATGTACTCGCGCCGGAGCCTGGTATGACCGTGATTGACGTCTGTGCCGCACCGGGCGGCAAGACGACCCACATTGCACAGCGCATGGAGAATTGCGGGCGCATTCTCGCCTTTGACATCTATGAGGAGAAGATTCGCCGCATCGAGCGCAATGCGCAGCGGCTCGGCATCTCCATCATCGAGGCCGAAGTGCGCGATGCGCGTACGATCGGTGCGGCATACACGGGGCAGGCGGATCGCGTGCTCGTCGATGCACCCTGCTCGGGACTTGGCGTCCTCAGGCGCAAGCCGGATGCACGTTGGAAGAAGCGCGCAGGGGATCAAAAGACCTTGCCGCCCCTTCAGCGTACGATCCTTGCGAGCGCCGCAGAGGCGGTGAAGAAGGGCGGCATACTCGTCTACAGTACGTGTACGATGGAGGAGTGTGAAAATGCCGCCATCGTCGAGAACTTTCTGCGGACGCATACAGATTTTGTGCTTGAGGATACGGGAGGCTTTCTTCCTGTGCAGAAAACGACGGAGCGCATGGTTCAGATTATGCCGGAGACAGATGGTCCCGACGGCTTCTTTATCGCGCGCATGAGGCGCCTATGAATATCTTTGGATGGACAAAGGAGCAGCTTGCCGAGGCGCTCAAGGACTATGACATTCCCCGCTTCCGCGCGGATCAGATCGTTCGATGGATGTATCAGCGCGGTGCGGCTTCTTTTGATGTCATGGATAACCTTTCCAAGGGGCTGCGAGCTCAGCTTGCCGAGCTTTTTTCCATCGACCGCCCGAAGGTCGTCTCCCGTCTGCATTCTGCTGACGGAGCGACAATCAAGCTGCTCTATGAATTCGCCGACGAGCAGACGGCAGAGACCGTATTGATGCGCCATCCGTACGGCAACAGCGTCTGCGTGTCTACGCAGGCGGGCTGTGCATTCTGTGCGTCGACCCTCCACGGCTTGCAGCGCAATCTGACGGCGGGGGAGATCGCGGCGCAGGTGATTGGGATCGCGGACTTCCTGCGGCAGGAGGGCGCCCGTGTCGATACGATTGTCGTCATGGGTTCGGGTGAGCCGCTCGAAAACTATGACAATGTGATCGCCGCCCTGCGTCTGCTGCACGAGGACTATACCATCGGGCTGAGTTATCGCGGCGTGACGCTCTCGACCTCGGGGATTGTACCCGGCATTGAGCGGTTGGCGGAGGAGGGGATTCCAATCTCACTCTCGATCTCGCTTCACGCGCCGACGGAGGAGTTGCGGAGTCAGATCATGCCCGTCAACCACAAATACCCGCTTGCCGATGTTCTGCATGCGGCGCGTATGTATGCAGAGCGGACGAAGCGGCGCATCACATACGAGTACATTCTGATCCGTGACTTGAACGATGGTGTGCGCGAGGCGGAGCAGCTCGCAAAGCTCCTGCGCGGACAGCTCGCGAGTGTGAACCTCATCCCGATCAATCCCGTGGCGGAGCGCAATCTCTACCGTCCCGACAAGGCGGCGATTCGCCGCTTTCAAAAAATTCTCGAAGAGCGGCACATTACAGCGACGCTGCGGCGTGAGATGGGGACGGATATTCAGGCGGCGTGCGGTCAGCTGCGCAATCGCCTGATGGAAGCGGGACTGTAAATTCTTGTACTTTTATGGTATGATATAGGAATTGTTAACATCTATTCTTTACCAAAGGAGAGTATTGCACGATGATGGATCGCGTGGAATCCTTTCTGGGAGATCATATCGAAGGGTTCTTCAATCGAAAGTTCAGCAGTCATCTTGAGCCGGTTGAACTCATCAAGGGGCTTGAGAAGGAGGCAAAGAAGCAGGGCGCGGGCAAGGGGCTTGCCAACGCATATACCATCTCTCTCGGAACGGAGGACTATCAGCGCCTCTGTTCACATCGCGTGGCAGACGAACTGGGGGTGGCACTCAAGAAATACATCATTCGTGCCGATCTCACGATGGAGGGAAAACTCAGTATTTGTTTCGCGCTTGATGAGAGTCTGCGCGCGGGTTCCTATCATCTTGCGGCGCGGATGCAGCAGGAATGCGTACCTGTGCGGGAGGCACCCGTTTCTCACGATACGATGGAACAGACCATCGTGCTGGAGCGTCCCTCTCTGATGGAGGCGCGTTGCCTGAACCTGCCCCCCGTTCATGAGATTGCTGCACTCACGGTGATTAACGGTGCCGACGAGGGCGTTTCCATGCGACTAGGGGAGCGTAAGGTCTATATGGGACGCATGCCGCAGAACGAGTTCATACTGACGGATACAAATGTTTCGCGCGTTCATGCGTGGATTGCGTATGAGTCACACCGCCACGTTCTTTACGATGCCGATAGCCGCAACGGGAGCTTCGTCAACGGGCTGCGTACGGAGGTGCAGCGTCTCCGCGACGGCGATGAGATCAGGCTTGGCACGACGGCGCTGCGCTATGGGGTATTGTGATGCCGGCACTTGCACTTAAAGTTCTGCGCGTACTGCTCGAATACGGCGCGCTTTTCTGGCTTGCCTATGTCGTTGTTCGTCTGGGGCAAAATATGTTTCATACGCTGCGCACGGATCTCAGGGAGGCGGCTCGTGTCCCCGAGCCGTCTGAAACGGCTGCTTCATTTGTCGCGATTGCGGGGGATGGACTGATTGGACAGCATTTTCCCGTGGGGCACGAGCTTACGATCGGGCGCAGTGCAGACAATGACATCGTGCTTGCAGATAGTTTTGTATCGCATCATCATGTATGCGTCTATCAGAGGGACAATGCGTATATCGTGGAGGATTTGGGCAGCCGCAACCACACCTATCTGAACGATGGGCTTTTGACGGGGCGGGCGTATCTGCGCGCAGGTGATGTCCTGCGGATCGGTGCCGTCCTTCTGCGTTTTGAGAGGTAAGGACATGATAGAGGTTTCGAGTGCGTCGGATATTGGACGTGTGCGAACATCGAACGAGGACAGCTATGGTGTATTCTCTCCTGCCGTCTACGTCGTCGCTGACGGGCTGGGGGGACACGCGGCAGGAGAGGTGGCGAGCCGCATGGTAGTCGCCGCTGTGCACGATATGGCAAACGAGGGGCAGGAGATCGATACGGCGTCGCTTCAAAGTGCCATTCTGCGTGCCAATCAACAGGTGCTCAATGCCTCTGTAGGAAACGCCTCGTATGAGGGGATGGGCTCGACAGCGACCGTCCTCCACATAGACGAGAGTGCAGGGATTGCCTATTATGCACACGTTGGGGACAGCCGTCTCTATCTGCTGCGGCAGGGCATCTTTCGGCAGGTTTCGCGCGATCACTCCTACGTAGAGGAACTCGTAGCACGCGGGGAACTCAGTGAGGAAGAAGCGCAGCACCATCCGCGCAAGAATCTCCTCCTGCGCGCCGTCGGCATTGAGGAGCGCCTTCATGTGGACGGGGATACCTTTCCGCTTGCGGCGGGAGACCGTCTGCTCCTTGCGACGGACGGGCTGACGAATATGGTGAATGACGATGAACTTGCCGCCTTGCTCGGGGGGAGCTTCGCCGATGTTGCAGAGCGTATGGTGGAGCGGGCGCTCGCGGGGGGCGGCAGTGACAACATCACGGCGATTGCCCTCTCATACGATCCATCATGACGAAGGCTCTGAAATTTGCGCCTGTGGGCATACTCCTCTGTGCATTGGGCGTTCTCCTCCTGCGGCAGGGGGCGGGTGCGCCGGGTTGGGTGTTTGACTGGCGGGTGCAGCTCGCGTATCTGCCGTGGCTCCTTCTCCTCGTCTGCATGGGGGTGGCCAGCTATGTACTCGCTGCACGGCGCGGGCTCGACTGCGTTCCCCTCGCGCTTGCCTACGTCCTGCTAGCCGTTGGCCTCATGGAGATCGCACGGCTCAAACCTGCACTGTTTACGGCGCAGCTGCGTTGGGCGTGCGTCGGCATTGCCCTCTGGGGGGCGGTGGTTCTCCTCTGGGAGCGCGTGCGGCGCATGCTCGACTATCCGTATGTGCTCGGGATTGCAACGACACTTGTCCTACTCCTGCCGCTCGTCTTTGGCGTGAGTATCGGCGGCAACAAGAACTGGCTCACATTCGGCTCGTTTTCCGTGCAGCCGTCTGAGTTCGGCAAGATTCTGCTCATCTTCTTTCTGGCGGCGTACCTTGCCGATCATCTTGCTGTACTGACACTCCCCGCGCGTCGTGTCCTCTTCCTCCATCTGCCGCCGGTGCGCTTCATCGCGCCGCTCATTGTACTCTGGGGTCTCGCCGTGCTGATGTTTGTCATTGCGCATGACCTTGGCGCGGCGCTGCTCTTCTTTGGGATGGCAGTGCTCATGACCTACATGGGGACGGGGCGCAAATCTTACGTGTTTCTCGCAGGGGTATTCATCCTTGTCGCAGCGGCACTCAGCTATGCACTCTTCGGGCACGTCCGCGTGCGCTTTGATATCTGGCTGCACCCATGGGCGGATCCAAATGGTATGTCCTATCAGGTCGTGCAGTCCCTCTTCGCCATTGGCTCGGGCGGTGTGTGGGGCACGGGCTTTTCCGAGGGGCACCCGCTGCTGATTCCCGAGGTTCATACGGACTTTATCTTTGCGGCGATTGCCGAGGAGCTTGGCCTGATCGGTGCTGCTTTCGTCCTTCTCGCCTACGCGCTGCTCTTTTGGCGGGGCAGCCGGATTGCGATGCGTCTGCCGCGGGCGCAGGAGTCGCTGCTTGCGGCGGGGTGCTCCGCGAGTATTCTTCTGCAGGCATTCATCATCACGGCGGGCGTGACAAAACTTCTGCCGCTGACGGGTATCACACTGCCGTTTGTCAGCTACGGCGGCAGTTCGATGGCGGCGAGCTTTGTCCTCATCGGTATTCTGACGGCACTGTCAGGAAGCGGCAAGGAGGCTGCGCATGGCTGATCGAAAAATCCGAAAGCATATCGCAGTTGCGGCGGCGTTCCTGCTAGCGCTCATTGGGATACAGATTCTATACCTAGCAAAGCTGAGCGTTTGGGATGGCGATGCGCTTGCCGCACACCCGCTCAATACGCGGTCTGCGCTGATGGAGCAGGACATTCGCCGTGGGCGCATCCTTGACCGTGAGGGGCGCGTGCTTGCGGAGAGTTCGGCGGATCATGTGCGCTCCTATCCATACGGTCGCATTCTCGCACCCGTGACGGGCTATCAGACGGAGCGATACGGCAGTGTGGGCGTGGAGCAGGCAGCGGGTCAGGCACTCAGTGGGGTCACTGCGGATGCGGCGCATGCAGGCCCACTGCGTACGCTGCTGCGCGCAGATGCGGGCTACGATGTCCGCCTGACCGTGGATGCGGAGCTGTCCGAGGCGGCATGGAATGCACTCGGCACGCGGCGTGGTGCCGTCATCGTTATGGATGCGGCGACGGGGGCTGTGCGTGCGATGGTGAGCTCGCCCTCCTTTGACCCCGCTGCGGTGGAGAAGCATTGGGATGAGCTCACGGCACGCGAGGACAGTCCACTCCTGAACCGTGCAGCGCAGGGACTCTATCCGCCGGGGTCGACATTCAAGACACTGATTGCCGACGCTGCACTTGAGGCGGGCGTGACGAATCCCGACGAGGTCTTTACCTGCACAGGGGAACTTGCCATCGGTTCGGATTACGTTCTGCATGAAAGTCACGGCGAGGTGCATGGGAAACTGCATCTTGCAGATGCTCTGCGCGAGTCCTGCAACGTCACCTTTGCGACGCTGGCGCTCCGCCTCGGTGCGAGCGGGCTGTCCTCCGCGTTTGAGCGCTTCGGCATCGGCACGGAACTTGCCGATCCTGAGCTCCCGATGGCGGCGGCACATGTGCCCGAGATGAAGCGGCTCGGCGATGGTGAGATCGCCCAGACTGGCATTGGACAGGGAGCGCTCCTCGTGACTCCCTTGCAGATGGCACTGGTCGCTGATGCGTTCGCCAATGGCGGGAAAATGATGCAGCCGTATCTCATTGCGCAGGTTCTGACGGCACAGGGGACACCCCTTTACGAGGCAAGCCCCACCGTTTGGCGGACGGCTACAACGGCGCAGCGCGCGGCAGTGATTGACGGCTATATGGCGGATGTCGTTGCGGCGGGCACGGGCACGGCGGCAGATGTTGCGGGCGTGCGCGTCACAGGCAAGACCGGCACGGCAGAGAATGCGAGCGGTACGGATCACGCGTGGTTCATCGGCTCGGCAGA
>ERZ773035.1981-NODE-1981-length-13876-cov-2.951161_pt1 | contig 13876 bp, 17 predicted proteins | sample MGYA00511487_ERZ773035 | MGnify/ENA primary metagenome ERZ773035 (study PRJEB29015, sample SAMEA2737985) | human oral metagenome | biome: human oral; feature: human-associated habitat; material: dental | place: China | collected 2024 ...
CAGGAAGCGGGCGAATTCTTCAATGCCGCCGTTTTCGATTTCCGCCGCCAGGGCTTCGTATTGTTCGTCGCTGTATTTGCGGTTACCTGACTTGCTGTCTGAAGCGTGTATCCACGCCGTACGTGCAGGTAAGTCTATTTGCGACCATTCCAAGTCTAAAACATTACGTTGTCTCAATCCTGTTGCAAGACTGAATACAACCATGTCAGCCAGATAAGGCGGCAGTACAGAAATAAGCTTTTCGGCCTCCTGTTTTGTCAACCAGCGAATCCTCCGCTTCGGTTCCTGATAAAGTTTCAAATTAGGGGCTTTATCCAACCAGTCCCATTCCTTAACAGCTTTATTGAGAATTGCTCGAATCAGAGCCAAGTAATGGTTTTTTGGCAGCTCAACAAGAGCGTTTATTGGAGCTTTGCTATCTAGTTAAAGGCGAGCCATTACCGCAGTTTGACAGCCGTTACCATCTCGACATCGACAATTTCCGCCTTGAAAAGTGGGTTAATCTTGACCTTTGGAACGAATTCCTCAAAATGCGTGCCGAAAAAGGCAAACCATTTAAAATTAAGCAGAAAAAGATTCTGCTCAACCAACTCAAAGACCTCAAAAATAAAAATTATGACCTCGAAGCCGCCATTGCGAAAAGATTTCAAAAAAGAATGTTAATTCCTAAGATTTATTTTGGGGCTTAGGAAGCAAAATTTATTTTAAAGGATTTTCCCGCAACATTTTTAGCAGTATTTTGTATAAATCATCATGCCTGTGATTGAAGCGGAACTCGGTTTCTTTTAAATGCAGGTAAAACGTATGTTTCGGTACCCCGTTAAATTGCACCAAGCGATGCTTGGCGTAGCTCCAAAAAGATTCAATACCGTTAATATGCCGCGTACCACGGACAAACTCATTGTCACCATGATGTACCCTGAAATGTTTGGCAAAACCCATGTCAACCAATCCCTGATAACCGCGCCAACCGTCGGTATTGATGATACTCTCGATACCGACACGACCTCTAATGACCTTTTGCAGCGTTGCTTTGGAAGCATCGGGAACAATCTCGGTATAAACCTTGTCCCCACGTTTCAAAATGCCGAAAACGATGGTTTCCCCACCCGCACCGCACCCACGTTTGCGCCTGATATGTTTGGCATCAAAATAGGATTCATCCAATTCTACAATGCCGTATAAAGGTACCTGCCTCCTGCATTCGTCAGCCAAACGCCGGCGCAATTTCAGGTACAGGTTATTGATACTTCTGATGCTGACACCCGTCAGTTTTGCGGTATCGGAGGCAGTCAAATCCAAAGCAAACAGCCGCAGGAGCTGGCGAAATTTGGGCTCGGTAATTTTACTGAACTTTTGGTACTTGTTTTTTAAATTCATTTCAGAAGATTATCACTATATTGAGTGATTTTGCTTCCTAAGCCCCTATATTAAATAAAAAAGCCGCCTGAAATATTTCAGACGGCTTTTTTAGTTCTTGGCCTGCAAGCTGTAAGCCAATTCACGTTGATGTTTAATCGCCACAATTACAATAATGTCAGGCTCAATTCTGTACAAAACGGTATAACCCGAATCACCAAAAGAAACGGACCATTCCCGAAATTCATCATCAAAAAATCGGCCGGAAGCTGGAAACTGCGCCAAAACAGACAGAGCGTTTTTAACAGCCTTTACCGCATTTCGAGCAGCTTGTTCGTTTTTCTCCACTAAAAAATCGTAGATCCGACGCAAATCAGCTGCTGCGTGTTCGGTTAAAACTACTTGTGGCATTTCAAATCCTTGGCTGCATCACCTTCAATTACCGAGTCCATCCACAAGTTGGCTTCATCCAAAGTAACATGCAGTCCAGTTTCCTGGTAATGCGACCATGATTCATCAGCAGCAGCACGCAAAGCGGCTTTTTGCTCTTCGCGTTCCAAAAACTGGTTCACCGCCTCACGCATAAGCCAGTGCATAGATCGATCCTGATTTTCGGCAACGGCTTTCAATCGGTTTCGTACATCTAAAGGCAACTTAACGGCCACAGGGACTGTTTGCGGTTTCATTTTCATCTCCCGAAGTACAGTAGTAAAAAGTAATACCATTATATACCAAGAAAAATTATCCACAAAACCTGTCAATATCCCTCCCTCAAAAACATCCCATATCCTCCCAAACGTCAATATCCATCTGCATCAATCATAAATTGCACAAAAAACAATCAGGCGGCTGCCTGAAATATTTTTTGATAGTGGTCTGTGAACGTGGTCTTTGTATAAAGGCCGTCCTATACGGATAAAGTGCTCCGTCCTCTAAAGCCAAAGTTCATTGTTCAATATGTACAAACACAGTATTTTCAATTACTTATTTTCATTAAAAAAGCGAATTCTGATAACTTAATTGGTATATAAAAACGAAAACAGAGCCGGAAAACAGTCGATCACATTCCAAACTTCAGCACAATAACAGGTAAACCCGCCTTTTAGACGCCCTTTCCGACTTCAAAAGACGCAAAAAAAGCTGCCGGAGCAGCGTTTGGGCATGGCGGTGCCAACAGCCTAATGGTTACTGTTTTTTTCTGAAGAGTTTTTGAAGACTGAGACGATTGGGATTGTCGGGATTCCGCTTTTCACCTGTATCAGAGGGCGGATGGGCAGCTTGTTCAATTTGCGCTTCGTATTCAGCCTGTGCCTTGCGTATAGCTGCGTCGGAAGTATGAGATGCAGGGATAGAAGAACTGTCGGAAGCGTAGAAGCCTGCCCAGCCATTCAGAATAGCTTTCCGCATATACATTGCCTGTTCTTTGTCATTTATTTTTTTCATATCTTTTACTTATTCCGTTCAAAATATCCTATCTCTATTCCTAATTTGTAGGAAATCGTCGCGTTGTTTACACTTTTTCTACGGCGGACAACTTTTATTTTTGCTTGAATGATTTTTAAGCAGCTATCTGTCATTATCAAGAACAAAGCGGGTTTCCCGTGTCTATCGACATTCTTGACAATGCCGGATAGCTGCTCAAACGGGTCTTCAAGCAAAAGCCAAAAGTGTAAACAACACTGTTGATTTCTACACCTCTTGAAACAAAAAGAAAAGCTCCTGCAAAACAGGAGCTTTTTCTTGGAAGAAACCGGATTATTTCAATTTAGTTTCTTTGTAAATAACGTGTTTACGGGCTACTGGGTCAAATTTTTTGATTTCCAGTTTGCCAGGCATAGTACGTTTGTTTTTAGTAGTTGTGTAGAAGTGACCAGTACCAGCACTGGACTCCAGTTTGATTTTATCGCGCATTGCAGTAATCCTTAATTAATGGTGTTTAAATTAAGCTTCGCCGCGAGCACGCAAATCAGCCAATACGACATCAATGCCTACTTTATCGATGGTGCGCAATGCAGCGTTAGAAACGCGCAGGCGAACCCAGCGGTTTTCACTTTCTACCCAGAAACGACGTGATTGCAAGTTAGGCAAAAAACGACGTTTGGTTTTGTTGTTGGCGTGTGATACGTTATTGCCAGACATCGGGCGCTTACCGGTCACTTTGCAAACTCGTGCCATGGTTAGTCTCCAAACTTCTAAAATAGTAAAACGCGATTTATACCACGAAATCCGCCTTCAGTTCAAGTCGTTTGCTGAAAAAACGGGATTTGTGGAAATAAATCTTCTCAATATGTTGCATCTGCGAAACGGTATTTCGCAAAGCCTTAACTTTTCAATTATAACGGATTTCTTTAAAAAAATCATCTGTCGTTTGCGTGATCGGGGAAATAAACAGGCCGTCTGAACATTTCAGACGGCCTGTTTGTCATCATGCTTTTTTCTTCAACGCCGCATTCAAAATGCAGCCGAGTATAAAGCAGGCTAAAGAGGGAACAACCCACCCTAAACCAATATTGTAAAACGGCAATGCGCGCTCGATGGAAGCAGCGGCGTCGGTGACTTCTTCGCTGAAACCGAATGCGGCTTTATAGGCATCGAGCAAACCGACCACAAGGGCCGCCATCATGGTACAGAAATAGACAATACGGCCGCCGCCAAACAGTTTATCTGTCAAAGCCAACAGAATGATGACGATGGTCAGCGGATACAACAGCATCAACATAGGGATGGAAAACTGCAAAATCGCTGAAAGGCCTTTGTTGGCCAACAGGATAGACACCACCGTATTCAGTATCACAAAGGCTTTATAAGAAATACCCGGGCAGAGACGGTTAAAATATTCGGCACATGAAGTAATCAAGCCAACCGCCGTACTCAGACAGGCAAGCAGCACCATAACGCCAAGCAGCACAATACCGGCCGTACCGAAATAGTGTTGTGCGGTTTTAGACAAAACTGACGCGCCGTTTTCCTGCAAGCCGATACCGGCCACACCTGTCGCGCCCATATAGCCGATAAACAGGTAAACCACTGCCAAACAAGAAGCCGCCAACACACCGGAAATCGTCGTGGTCTTCAGCAAGTCCGCGCGGTTGTCCACGCCCATGGCGCGAACGGCATCGATGACGATAATGGCAAACACCAGCGAAGCCAGCGCATCCATGGTGCCATAGCCTTCCAAAATGCCTTTAACCAACGGATAAGAAGCAAAATCGCCTTGCGCCGCCTGCGGCACGCCCATCGGATTAATGGCGGCATAGCCGACCAATATCGCAATTGACAACAACAAAACAGGCGTGAGGATTTTACCGATACGGTCAACCAGCTTCCCCGGGGAAATCGACAACCAATAAGTCATGCCGAAAAACACCAGGCTGAATACGGCCAATGCGATGTTTTTCCAAGATTCACCAATGAAAGGGGAAATCGCGGTTTCAAAAGACACTGTCGCCGTACGTGGCATGGCAAACAGAGGGCCGATTGCCAGATAGAGCGCGGTGGCAAAAGTCACGCCGTACCAAGGTGCAACACGGGAAGCCAGCGCCTCCACATCGCGCGAACCGGAATAGCCGACGGCAATCACGCCCAACAATGGCAAACCCGCCCCGGTCAGCAAAAAGCCAAACATCGCCGAAAGCCAGTTTTCACCGGCCTGCTGTCCCAAAAAAGCCGGAAAAATCAGGTTCCCCGCCCCAAAAAACAGGGCAAACAGCATTAAGCCCACCGCCCATAAAGAAGCTTTGTTATGACTTGTCGTTGAATCCATTTTAGTTCTCTTTATTCAAATTCTCGTTATCGGTTTCATCGGCTTCAAGGTCGTCTGAAAACATTTCAGCTTCGTTTGTTTCCAAACCGTCTTTCAGGCTGATTTCAATTTCACCATAATTTTCAGGCTGCACGATACGCACCAAGCCTTCTTTAGCCAATTCCAGCAACGCAATAAAATTGACCACCACATATGTCGCGCCCTGCTCCGGCTTAAACAAATCGCTGAACTTACTGATACCGCTTTCGTTCAAGCGACGCAAAATCGCCGTCATCTGCGCGCGCACGGAAATGGTTTCCCGCACCACTTCATGACTGCGCGTATGCTTGGCACGCGACAAAATACCCAACCAAGCCTGCGTCAAATCGGCAACGTACACTTCCGGCAACTTCGCTTCGACCGCGATTTCCAGCGGCAAATACGCCCAAGCAAAATCACGTCCGGCACGCGGCAATGCGTCCAAACCTTGAGCCGCCAGTTTCATCTGCTCGTAAGCCAACAGACGGCGCACCAACTCAGCACGCGGATCCACCTCTTCATCCTCAACTTCTTCAGGACGCGGCAACAGCAGGCGCGATTTAATTTCAATCAACATCGCCGCCATCAGCAGGTATTCCGCCGCCAAATCAAACTGATACGCTTCCATTTGGGCAATATAGTGCAGATACTGCTCGGTAATCTTCACCATCGGAATATCAAGGACATCGATATTCTGCTTGCGGATGAGGTACAGCAACAAATCCAACGGCCCTTGGAAGCTGCTCAATACCACCTTCAACGCATCAGGCGGAATAAACAAATCCTGCGGCACATCGGTAACAGGCTGACCGAACACCCACGCAACAGTATGTTCAGACGGCGTTGCGGCAGTGGAAGAAATAAGGTGTTCTGAAGGCATGGTTAAAGGGTCTTTTTCTTTTTAAGTTTAGTAAGAAGTTTCATCAACAAAAGGCCGTCTGAAACAAGGACAACCCGTTTTAAATATAAAAATCAACGTTTTTTACGATTGATTTGCAAAGAAACAATGGCGACGGCAAAGGTCTGGGCCAAGGCCATACCCAACAGCGGCAGGCTGGCGAAAACCGTACCTATCAGTACTGAACCGATATCTTGGGACAACACAAAACCATCCCTCGCAAGCATCGCCACTATCAAAGCCAACAGCAGCAAACTTTCGCAGCCGACCAAAAACCAAATCATTTTAACCGAACGGCGTTTGAGCCATTTCATAATAACGGCGTGCAACAGGCTGAATATCACGACGGACAGAAACGGATAAAGAAAAGTGGTGAATGGACGGTCATAACCGCTTTGCACACACAAATAATAGCCCGGCAGCGTATTGCATTCCATCACATCGAGAAACATCGGATCGACAGCATACATCAATACGCCGAACCATACCGCATAAATCAGACTGGCAATAAAGTAGGCTTTAAAAAATCGATTCATCTCATTTCCGCCCCGCGATATGCTCCACCGCCGCCTGCGCACAATACAACCCAAACGAAGCCGTCACCAGCATACTCGCGCCATAGCCCGCGCAGGACAGCCCTTGCGGCGCGGTATCGGTCGAACACGCTTCGCCCGATTGCGGCGGCGTAATGTTCTCAGTCGAGAACACACACGGCACGCGCATTTTTTCTTTGGTATCGCGGCTGAAGCCGTAGCGTTTACGCAAGGTGTAGCGCAAGTTGGAAAGCAGCGGATCGTGGGTAACGCGGCTCAAATCGGCGGTTTGGATTAAAGCCGGATTTTTCTGTCCGCCCGCGCCGCCGCTGATAATAAACGGTTGTTTATGTTGCACGAAATACGCCGCCATCGCCGCTTTGACACGGATTTGGTCGATGGCGTCGATAACGAAGTCAAAAGGCCGTCTGAAAAACTCGTCCAGATTGTCTTCGGTAACAAAATCTTCGATTTCCGTCACTTCGCATTGCGGATTGATTTGGGCGATGCGTTCGCGCAAAGCAGTAACTTTTGCCTTACCGAAATCATCGGTCAAAGCGTGCAACTGGCGGTTGACATTGGACTCGGCAACGTTGTCCAAATCAATCAGCGTTAAACGACCGATACCGCTCCTCGCTAAAGCCTCTACCGCCCACGAGCCGACACCGCCGACGCCGACCACGCATACATGCGCACGCGAAAAGCGCGCCAGTGCTTCGTCTCCGTAAAGTCTGGCAATGCCGCCGAAGCGGCGCGACGAAAGAAAAGCGGCGTCTTGCATAAGTAACCTTGTGATATATCAATAAATTAATGAAAAACGCCACAGGCGAATCGGACCGATATTATACTTGAAAGCAGATGGGCTGTTGTACCCGCCCGAAAGAGTTTATAATCGTTTCACATTCAGACAAGTTCTGATTTCATATTAAACGAAAGTGCCGCTACTCGGCGCAAAAGGAGAATAAATATGTACAAACATCTGGTTGTAGCTGTTGACGGTAGCGAAACCTCCCTCAATGCATTGAAACACGCCGCCGAACTGGCAAGCCTTAACAAAGCCCAACTGACTTTAGTTCACGTTGCCAACCCTGCCGAATACATGGCTTTGGCTCCTGAATTCCTGCAACACGAAAGCTACGAAGCCGCCGCAGTGGCTCAAGGTAACGAAGTTTTGGATTTCGCAGAAAAAACAGCGCGTGAATGCGGCGTTGAAAACATCGTGAAACACCTGTTGGTTGCCAACAAAGGCGCGCGCGAAATGGCGCAAGACTTGGTTGACTACGCCGACAACAACGGCGCAGACCTGCTGGTACTCGGCACACACGGCCGCACCGGCCTGATGCACCTGCTGATGGGTAGCTTCGCCGAGACCGTCATGCGTCAAAGCCACCTGCCTCTGCTGATTATCCGCAGCAAAGCCGAAGAAGCATAATCAAGCATTTATTTAACATAGCGAAAGGCCGTCTGAATATTTTTCAGACGGCCTTTTTTCATTTCACATTACAGCTTCAACTTTTATTTCGCCATTTCTTTGAACACTTCGTGTGCCACAGCAATGGTTTCATCAATCAGCTCAGGCGTATGCGCAGCGGAAACAAAACCGGCTTCGTAAGCTGACGGGCCGAATGCGACATTGCGGTCGAGCATACCGTGGAAGAAATGTTTGAAACCGTCGATATTGGAACGCGCCATGTCGGCATAGTTTTGCGGCGTATGGCTGGCAAAATACAAACCAAACATACCGCCCACGCTGTCCGCCGTAAATTCAACGCCATGTGATTTAGCCGCATCGGCAATACCGTTGGCAAGGCGTTGGGTCAAGGCAGTCAGGTTTTCATAGAAGCCTTCGCGCTGAATGATTTCCAGCGTTTTCAAACCGGCCGCAACCGCAATCGGATTGCCGGACAATGTACCTGCCTGATATACGCCCCCCAATGGGGAAATGCATTCCATAATGTCTTTACGGCCTCCGAACGCCGCCAAAGGCATACCGCCGCCAATCACTTTGCCCATAGTGGTCAAATCAGGTTTGATGCCGTGCAAAGATTGCGCGCCGCCCAGCGCTACGCGGAAGCCGGTCATCACTTCGTCGTAAATCAACACGGCACCGTGTTTTTCAGTCAATTCGCGCAAGGCTTTGACAAAGGCTTCAGACGGCCTAACCAGATTCATATTGCCTACAAAAGGCTCCAAAATCACACAGGCAATGTCATTGCCGCTTTGGGCAAAGGCTTCTTCCAGTTGGGCGATATTGTTGTACTCGAGCACCAAAGTGTGTTTGGTAAAATCGGCAGGCACACCGGCGGAAGAAGGATTGCCAAACGTCAGCAGACCGCTGCCTGCTTTAACCAGCAAACTGTCGGAATGGCCGTGGTAGCAGCCTTCAAACTTGATGATTTTGTCGCGACCGGTAAAACCGCGTGCCAAACGAATGGCGGTCATCGTTGCTTCCGTACCGGAGCTGACAAGGCGCAGCTGCTCGACGGACGGCATGATTTTGGCGATTTCTTCGGCAATGACAATTTCGCCTTCAGTTGGCGCACCAAACGACAAACCGCCCAATGCTGCTTCGCGCACGGCTTCAATGACTTCAGGATGGGCATGGCCGACAATCGCAGGGCCCCAAGAGCCGACATAGTCGGTATAACGCGTGCCGTTTTCGTCCCAAACATACGCGCCTTCTGCCTTTTTGATGAAGCGCGGCACGCCGCCGACGCTGCCGAATGCGCGCACAGGAGAGTTCACGCCGCCGGGAATAATGGCTTTGGCGCGGTTGAACAAGCTTTCATTACGGTTCATGGTCAATTCTTTCGTAAGAGGTCGTCTGAAAATCAAATCGGTGCCATTTTAACACCAAATCCTTTTCAGACGGCCCAAGCTTCAAAATAAGAATCGGGCGCAAAATCAAAATTATTCTTTAAAAACAAACACTCTATCCACATTTTTCCTACTTGTGCTATAATCCGCGACCTATTGGAACAATAAAAGAAAAGCATCATGTTACGCGGATTCATACTCAGCCTCGCCCTTTTGGCGTCCTCCCTCGTCCATGCACAACGCAGCCTGCCTGACGATATGGACGTGGCCGTTTTAAAGACTGTCGATTTGCCTTATCTGAAAGTCAGCAAAGGCGGTTTTTCTTGGACGCGCCTGCTGACCTTGGGCATTGTGGACGGCAATGCGGCCAAACTGCAAATCACCCGCTTCACCAAAATCCACGATGAAAACGACCGTTTCATCCCGATGGGCCGCCTGCTGAATCAAACCGGCAAAGCCGTTGCGTTCAAATACAACGAAGAAAGCCGCCTCGTCCGCGAAATCTGGATTTTGACCGACGCCGAAGCCGACAGGTTCATCGAACACGCCAAAAAGCAGAAAAAGGCGGAAGAATAATTTTTCAGACGGCCCGAGTATTTCACAGGCCGTCTGAACCCTTTTACAACAAGCAAGTCAATCAAAACAAACCATGAAAAAAGTATTTATCCGCACCTTCGGGTGCCAAATGAACGAGTACGACAGCGAAAAAATGCTGTCCGTCCTCGCCGAAGAACACGGCGGCATCGAACAGGTTACCCAACCTGACGACGCCGACATCATCTTGTTCAACACCTGCTCCGTGCGTGAAAAAGCGCAAGAGAAAGTCTTCTCCGACTTGGGCCGCGTACGCCCGCTCAAAGAAAAAAATCCCGACCTCATCATCGGCGTTGCCGGCTGCGTTGCCTCTCAAGAAGGCGAAAACATCGTCAAACGCGCTCCGTATGTGGACGTGGTTTTCGGCCCGCAAACGCTGCACCGCCTGCCCAAACTCATCGTCGACAAAGAAACCACCGGTCTCTCGCAAATCGATATTTCCTTCCCTGAAATCGAGAAATTCGACCACCTTCCGCCTGCGCGCGTAGAAGGCGGCTCGGCTTTCATTTCCATTATGGAAGGCTGTTCCAAATACTGCTCTTACTGCGTCGTCCCTTATACCCGCGGCGAAGAATTCTCCCGCCCGCTCAACGACGTATTGACTGAGATTGCAGGCTTGGCGCAACAAGGTGTTAAAGAAATCAATCTCTTAGGCCAAAACGTCAATGCCTATCGCGGCGAAATGGAAAACGGCGAAATCTGCGACTTTGCCACTTTGTTGCGCATTGTCCACGAAATCCCCGGCATCGAACGCCTGCGCTTTACCACCAGCCATCCGCGCGAATTTACCGACGCGATTATCGAGTGCTACCGCGACCTGCCGAAGCTGGTTTCCCACCTGCACCTGCCGATTCAAAGCGGTTCCGACCGTGTATTGAGCGCGATGAAACGCGGCTACACCGCCTTGGAATACAAATCCATCATCCGCAAACTGCGTGCCATCCGTCCTGATTTGTGCCTCAGCTCCGACTTTATCGTCGGCTTCCCCGGCGAGACCGAGCGCGAGTTCGAGCAAACCTTGAAATTGGTCAAAGACATTGCCTTCGACTTGAGCTTCGTCTTTATTTACAGTCCGCGCCCTGGCACGCCTGCCGCCAACCTGCACGACGACACGCCGCATGAAGAAAAAGTGCGCCGCCTCGAAGCTTTGAACGAAGTCATCGAAGCCGAAACCGCGCGCATCAACCAAACCATGATCGGCACGGTTCAACGTTGCTTAGTTGAAGGCATCTCCAAAAAAGACCCTGACCAACTGCAAGCCCGTACCGCCAACAACCGCGTGGTCAACTTTACCGGTACACCCGACATGATCAACCAAATGATCGATTTGGAAATTACCGAAGCCTACACCTTCTCCCTGAAAGGCAAACCGGTATAAGCATACACAAACAAAGGCCGTCTGAAACTGTTCAGACGGCCTTTATCTTGGTTCGGCTCCGTATCATCTGATTCATGTATTTTTATTACCCGAACAAAAGGCTTTTCAGTATAATACCGCCCGAAAATTCCCTTATCTGTTGAGAAGTTAAGGCTAAAATCCGAGCTTCCGGCAATTAAACCCGATGATGCCGTCCTTAAACGGCTTTCCCCAAAGGAATATCTCGAATGAGTTCTTCAAATCAAAGCGTTTTGGAAAAATTATTCAACCTCAACGCCAATCAGACCAATGTCCGCACGGAAATTATGGCCGGCGTGACAACCTTCCTCGCCATGTGCTACATCATCATCGTCAATCCCCTGATTTTGGGCGAAACCGGCATGGATATGGGCGCAGTATTTGTGGCCACCTGTATCGCCTCCGCCATCGGCTGTTTCGTGATGGGCTTTGTCGGCAACTACCCGATCGCCCTTGCCCCGGGTATGGGTTTGAACGCCTACTTTACCTTTGCCGTCGTCAAAGGCATGGGCGTGGACTGGCGTGTGGCTTTGGGTGCCGTTTTCATCTCCGGTATTATTTTCATCCTGTTCAGCTTCTTTAAAGTACGCGAAATGCTGGTCAACGCCCTGCCTATGGGCTTGAAAATGTCGATTGCCGCAGGTATCGGCCTCTTCTTGGCATTGATTGCACTCAAAGGCGCAGGCGTGATTGTGGCCAATCCTGCCACATTGGTCGGTTTGGGTGACATCCACCAGCCTACCGCCCTGCTGGCGATGGCAGGCTTTGTCATGGTGGTTGCACTTGGCCATTTCCGCGTTAAAGGCTCCATCATCATTACCATTCTGACGCTGACCGCCATCTCCACTATCTTGGGCTTGAGCGAGTTCAAAGGTGTGGTCGGCGAAGTTCCGAGCATTGCGCCAACCTTCATGCAGATGGACTTTAAAGGCTTGTTCACCGTCAGCATGGTCAGCGTGATTTTTGTATTCTTCCTGGTTGACCTGTTTGACTCTACCGGCACATTGGTCGGCGTTTCCCACCGCGCAGGCCTGTTGCAAGACGGCAAACTGCCGCGTTTGAAACGCGCCCTGCTTGCCGACTCTACCGCCATTATCGCCGGCGCCGCCTTGGGTACTTCTTCTACTACCCCTTACGTTGAAAGCGCGGCAGGCGTTTCTGCCGGTGGCCGTACCGGCCTGACTGCCGTTACCGTCGGCGTACTGATGTTGGCCTGTCTGATTTTCTCCCCGCTGGTTCAAAGCATTCCTGCATTCGCTACCGCACCCGCCCTGCTCTATGTAGGCGCGCAAATGTTGCGCAGCGCGCGCGAAATCGATTGGGATGATATGACCGAAGCCGCACCGGCATTCCTGACCATTGTCTTCATGCCGTTTACCTACTCGATTGCCGACGGTATTGCGTTCGGCTTTATCAGCTACGCCCTTATCAAACTCTTGTGCAACCGTACTCAAGACGTACCGCCTATGGTATGGATTGTCGCCGTGTTGTGGGCACTGAAATTCTGGTTCTTGGGTTAAACCGCTCAAAAGAACAGGCCGTCTGAAAACTTTTCAGACGGCCTGTTTTATTTTACCCAGCGTTTAAAGCTGTCGGTAAAAGATTATTTTTTCACTTTTTTAGCAGCAGGTTTAGCGGCAGCTTTCGCGCCTTTGTCCAATGCGCAGAAGCGGGTAACGATTTGATCAACCACTTCTTGTTTGCCGTTTACTTCGGTAGTACCGCGGATAGTCAGCATGTTGCCGTCAACTTTGTCTACGTTGGCTGCAGTGGCTGCTTCAGCAACCCAAGCGACATTGCCGCCCCAGAATGCGTTTACATCTTTGCTGCTGTCAGTGATACGGAACAGGTTTTCAGTTAATTGACCTTTGTATTTTACTTGTGCAGCAACAACTTCGTTGCCTTTGAAGCCGTACATTACGCTCAGAGGCTCTTTGCCGTCTTTACCGCATTTGTAGTGAACTTCTTTAGTACCGTCGATAGAGTCTACTTTCAAAGTATTAGGTACTGGAGCTTGAGCTTGTTGAGCTTGGGCTTGAGTTTGTTGTTGCACAGTAGGCGCAGCTTTGGTTTCAGGTTTGGCTTTAGAACCGCTGCTACATGCAGTCAAGGCAACAGCCGCCAAAACGGCAGGAACGATTAATTTAACATTCATATTCATAATTGACTCCCAAATGGTTTCAATAAAAAACCGGCAAACGCCGGCTGACATTTACACATTAACAGAGATATTCCGTCTTGTCTTTATCTCAGACGGCATTTTTTAAGAAAAGTTCAAATAAATATTTTTATTTTCTGAAATCAAGAAATTATAAATATGAAATCATGTAAATTCAGGTTTGGGAATTTTTAAGATAAATACTGTTGTCAATAAATTGGGTTTTGACAATGGTAAAATGAAATTGAAAAGCGCATATAGACAACAAAAAGCCTGAGCAATTTATTTTACACACTTCTGCCTTTGGATTTACTGAGCGTTTCAGACGGCCATAAAACAT
>ERZ773035.1982-NODE-1982-length-13875-cov-23.609407_pt1 | contig 13875 bp, 15 predicted proteins | sample MGYA00511487_ERZ773035 | MGnify/ENA primary metagenome ERZ773035 (study PRJEB29015, sample SAMEA2737985) | human oral metagenome | biome: human oral; feature: human-associated habitat; material: dental | place: China | collected 2024 ...
CACCTTTGCCAGAGATGCGAAGATTTTAAAATCGGAAGGCTACGAAATCAAAGAAATCCAGCCGGTGGACATGTTCCCCCAGACCATGCATGTGGAGACGGTCTGTTTGTTAACACATAAAGGCTGAAAAGGGTCGCGAAAAGCCTGAAATTAAAGGGGTTCCGCCACTGGGTCGGTTGTATCCGGGCGATGGGAGTCCTTCTTTTCTCTTTGCGGGAACATATCCGTACTCCCGGCAGAGGCAGGGTTGTGGCTACGATTTTACTTTTTTCGCAAACGAGTCAACGATTTTACTGACGACCATCATGACGCGGGGATACCTGGACCCGGCGCTCTTTACACAGGAGAGCAACGATCTCGCTGCCGAGGCGGATGCCCTGACAGTGAAGAAAGACCAGCTGGTGAAGGAAATCTCCGGCAGCATCCATAAGACTGATACACTCAGAGACCTGATCCAGTACGCGGGTCACGCGCAGTCCAGTGCCTCCTTTGACGGGGCTCTGGTCGAGCGTTTCCTCGACCACGCGGTGCTGCGGACCAGAAACGATGGCGTTTTCCATCTCAAATACGGCCTGCGCCTGACAGAAAAGATTGGTGAGATGTGAGAAGAAGACATACACCATACGGGTACCAGATCGAAAATGGCATCGTGGTTGTAAGCGAGGAACAGGCAGAGCAGATCTGGAAGATCTACAAGGGCTACCTTGGTGACCTTTCCTTCAGAAAAGTTGCGAAGGTAGCCGGGATGACTGTGACGCAGTCTTTGATCAAACGGTTCATGCAGAATCCCCATTACCTAGGTGACGATTTCTACCCAGTGATTATCGACAGAGAGATCTTCGATGCCTTCGAGGTTGAGCGCCAGCGCCGGGAAGAAGTGCTGGTCCGGAGGTTGATCAAACGGATCACGGTTTACGAAGACCACTTTGAGTTTAAATTCAAATCCGGCCTTGAGACAGAAGTAAAAGCTTAAGAAGTATAATGAATTTGAGAGAGAAATAAAAGTCCGGCAGCCTTGGACTTTTGTACTGCCCGGACTTTTATTTCTGTAGGCACATTTTTAATCATCCAGACATGGTATTGCTTCCATAATATCTTCGATTGAGCAATTCAGGGCAGAACAGATCTTTACAAGGGTATCTGTATTCACATTATCCCATCGGTTCAGTTTATTGATGGTGTAAGTACTTATGTGTACCACTTTTACCAAGTCCTTCTTTTTCATGTCCTTATCAATCAATAATTTTCAAAGTCTCTTGTAGCTTACCTTCATAATATCTACTTTACTGTTAAGTGCCTCAAATAAAGCATTATAAGCACTAAAATATTGGTATCACACTATTTTTATATGGAAAGAAAGGTTGAGTATATTTTTACCACAATTTCTCTTAGCGAATCCATTGACAGAATCGCGGAATCAGTATATTATTAAAGTAATGTGTATATGGTGAAAAAAGCATAGGAGGCAGGTATGTTCAAGCAGGTAAAGACGATTACGGTTCCGGAAAAGAAAGAGAATTCGGTTCATGTACATTGCCAGAGATCTCAGTGCAGGATTACTCACAAGAGAAAAGACTGTTAATCTGGGTAACTAAAGCCGAGAAGTCCTGGGACGTGTGTTCCCGGGGCTTTTTTTAAACATACCAAGGATTATGAGCAAAGAGTTTGATGTTAATTCAAAGGTGAATTTTCCTCACAACATCGTGAGTAAAGATATTGACGGTTATCATATTATTATAGCTCCGGATTATCCGAACTGGGTCGTACTTGATAATCAGGAGTACGAGATTTTTCGGATACTCTCAAAGAATACAATAATAGATGGATTGAATATGTATTACGCAGCATTCCCTGGAAATACGGAGGATGACTGTGTTCTTGCATTTACGAACTTTTTGGCAAAGATTGAAGAGTGTCAGTTTTATGAGGATGCTGTTTCTGAAGAGGAAGAACCAGTAGAAACGATAAAAAAGAAAGTGCATATTACGATGACCAATAACTGTAATATGCGCTGTCCTCACTGCTTTGTATCTGCCGGCATGGTGGAAAAACAAGAACTGAATGTCGAAAAGATACTAACAGTTATCGGGGAAATAGAGAAAATCAATGGTCCTACAGATATTGTGGTTTCTGGCGGAGAGCCATTGGTTCATCCTGGCATCCTGCAGCTGCTTAAGGGCCTGAAGGGGCATAACGTATCGTTATTCTCTAATGGGGCTCTTATAAATGAGAACAACTACGCAATCATCGCTGACTGCTGTCAGGAAGTACAGATTAGTTTTGAAGGCGTTACTCAGGATGCTTATGAAAGGATACGCGGTAGAGGGAATTATAATAAAGCTCTCCATGCTATTGAGCTGCTGAAGACTACAGGGATAAAGATTACATTAGCGATTACCATCATCCCATCTACGGTGGAAAACATTCGTGACCATCTGATACCGTTTGTGAATTCGTTTGAGTACGAGAATCTTGAGATACGCCTGAATGATAATATTGAGATGACTGGGAATGCGCTTACTATGGATTTTTCCGGTTTTGATAAATATGAAGTTGATAAGATGATGCTGTCGCTTGTTGGTCAGTTACAAGATATGGGTGTAACAAAAGTGGCAAGCAGTGGAAGGAACGTTAAATTCAGAAATTGTGGTATCGGCACGAACATCGTGGTTGATGCTAATGGGAAGATTTATCCTTGTAACAAGTTTTCATCATACTATTGCGGTCTTGATGAAGAAATGTCTTTGATATTTAGAGATTTTAATGAACTGAATAGGTCCACATCCACAGATTTCATGAGGAAATGTAAAAAGTGTGAGTTGAGATACATTTGCGCGGGTGGCTGCAGAATAGATTATATGAACAGGCATGGAGATATGCTTGCGGTAGACTGTACTCCCGCATTTAAGGAAAACCAGTATAGGAAATTGCTACTAGATTACTTGGAGTAAATAAAATGGCAACAGAGAAGAAAAATGAGAAAAGCTACAATGAGAAAGAGATTGTAAATTATTACAGTGAATTTATCTCTGCTGGCTTGTTTCTTTATGAGGAGATGCTCATCGACAAGTATTTTTCAGTAGGAGGAAAGACTCTTGACATAGGTTGTGGTGCTGGACGTGTCACCATTCCGCTATATAAGAGAGGCTTTCAAGTTGTTGGAATGGATTATGCTGAGAAGATGATAGACGCAGCCAGCGCATTGAATGAGAATATTGATTATCGCGTCGGCGATATTCTTTCAACACAATTTGAGGATCAGGAATTTGACAATATTATCTTCTCCTTTAATGGATTGATGCTCATCAGAACTTATGAGGAGCGCCTTTTGGCGATGAAGGAGATCCGAAGAATTCTGAAGAATAATGGAAAGTTTATATTTACAACACCCTACCTCGACAACAAGGTAGATAAGTCTTACTGGATGGAGAAGGCGGAAGCTATCTGCATAAATGTAAACAATATGACTTGGGAGCAGCAGTTGAAGCTGGGGGATGAAATTCTTGAGGATTATGGCAGTGAATTTTTCCTTCACGTTCCTTTTATTACGGAAGTAAAAAAAATGGTAGAGGAAGCGGGGATGGAGATTCTTTTTTCTGCCAGAAGATTGGACTATAGTGGGATAGAAAAAATGGAAGATGAGTTGGATGACAACTATTTATGGGTGATAGCATGCAAAGAATAACTTATAAAGGAATCAAAACACACAACCTAAAAAACATCGATGTTGACTTGTATAAGGGGGGGATGACATGCATTGCCGGAGTGAGCGGCAGTGGCAAGTCGAGTCTTGCATTCAGCACAATTTCCGGGATCAGCCAGGCTGAATATGACAAGATGACCAATGATAACAAGGTCGAGATTAATTATGATGTGGATTCCTATGATGATGTGATTATGGCGGTTCCATTAAAGCAGTTAAATTTTAATGTTAATCCGAGATCCACCGTCATGAGCTATTTTGATTTGCAGAAATTTGTTATTTATGTTGTGGGAAGCATCACCGGGCTTCCTTTGAGTGACTTTAATTACAACGGGGATGGGCGATGCAGGGAGTGCCAAGGGCTTGGTTATAAACAGCAGCCAGACCCGGTCAGTATTATTGATTATGATAAGAAAATCTGTGAGGTCCCCTTCCGGTGTTGGCAAAAATCATATGTTGATTTTTTCAAACAGCTGTTGATTGCCTATTGCGATGAATGTGGAATTGACAGTAATAAACGTTTTAAGGAGCTTTCAGAGAAGCAGAAGGAAAAGCTGCTGTATGGTACAGGTGATAAAAAGCAGACCTTTAAGTACAAAGCTGGGGGCAGAGTAAGATCAAAAACCAGTTACTATATTGGGCCCATAACGGGATTGGAGAAAAAAACTGATGATTTGTTTTCTCATAACCGTGAGCAGTACTGTGCTCAAAAGAAATGTGACTGTTGTAATGGCAGCAGATTAAGAGCAAAGACAGCGACTAAGGAAATGATCAAGGGATTTACGGTAACAAACCTATATACGGAGGATCTTGATACTCTCGAAAAAGACTTGAAAAAGCTCAAAAAAAAGGCTGCTAAGAATCTGCATCCAGCTCTGGAAAACATCCTTTCATTTATCACAGCATGCCAGAAGGTTGGATTAGGCTACCTGAATCTCACAAGATCAATAGCGTCATTATCTGGTGGTGAGCTGCAAAGACTTCGTATTGCTCAGCTATTAAGTGGCAAAATGCATGACTTGCTAATTGTTTTGGATGAGCCTACAGCTTCTCTGTATCCAGCTGAGGTTGATATCATCATCGATATTATGGAGGAGATGCGTAAGAAGAACACACTCCTTGTTGTCGAACATAATGAGAAGGTTATCGAACGATCTGATCATAATATTTACCTTGGCCATGATGGAGGTAAAAACGGAGGTTACCTGATTAGCAAAGCTGAATTTATGAAGCTACAGGAAGGTTCGCTTGCTTATCGGTTCTTTAAAGGTTTCTCTCATGATACCTGTATATTAGAATCCGATTATGTTGATTATTCAGGTAGCGAGCTGGAGATACCCAAAGGATCGATTTTGGGTCTGTGTGGTACGTCGGGCTGTGGAAAGACAACGATACTCAGAGAAATACTTCCTAAGTTCTATGAAGATTATCTGTATGTTTCTCAAAAGCCGTTAAAAGGTAATTCGTTTACTACGGTTGCGACATACACCAAACTGCTTGATGAAATAAGAATATATTTTGCAGAGATATTAGGGAAGGATAAAGGTTATTTCTCACAGCGTGGCAAAGGAGCCTGTGATAAGTGTGGAGGAACTGGTGCTGTTGAAATTGGTAGCTTCTATGAGGAAACACTGTTTGATACCTGCGATAAATGTAATGGCACTGGATATCTGCAGAAGGTTCTTTCATGGCAGGTTAATGGAATCAATATTTACGACATACAGCAGATGACAGTTGATGAACTTATTGCCTCAAAGCTGAATATGTCCGCGAAGGCAAACAAAATTCTTGATTTCCTATCAAATCTCGGACTTGGATATTTAATGCTTAGCCAAAAAGTCAAAACTTTGTCTGGCGGTGAGAATCAAAGAATAAAACTTGCTGAAGCACTAAATGATAATAAATATGCCATGATAGGGCTTGATGAACCGGCCAAGGGATTAGGACGACGTGAGACGGCCAGACTCCTCGGTTTGATTTATGACCAGGTTTCTACGAATAAGAAGACGTTTATCATTGCTGAGCACGATACGATGTTCTTGGATTACTGTTCCTATATTGCTGAATTAATACGGAAGGGTCAGTCCACCACGATTATATTCCAAGGCAGTAGAGAACAGCTCTTGAACGATAAAAGAAATGATATTCACAAATGGCTCACTACGGACGTTACTGAGCTTTAACATAAACTGGTGGGAACTACGAACCCGTGCTTCTCGATATGTTCCTGCTCGCGATTTTGTGAACAGGCACGAAGAATGACTATTTATTTCATTTCCTCGTGCCATGTGGAGACAGTGGCATTGATGATACGAGGGAAAAGTAAATAAGGATAAACCTTAGCAGAATAAGGGTTTTTAGTGTTTTTGCATACTTGGAAATAAGATGTAATTATGGCTGGAACCCCTTATTTTTGTGTATATATGAGACTAGAAATGCAGTTGAGTAGACAAAAGACACATACCACAACGGATGTTAGAAAAGAAAAGGAATTCCTGCTACCACTTCCAAAGAAAGTGATACGAGATTCCTATTGTTTACGTTATCATATGCAAATGAAAGAGTAGCTGTACAAATTATTTCGTTAAAATGGTACATTCTTATATTGATATTTACGATTAAAGTAGTAATACGCATTTGTTTTAAAAGTATCTTTAATATGTAGGGTAAAATGTTATAATAAAAATAGATTTAACAAAAATGCGTATTTATACAGGTTTATTAAACAGAGGTGTAAGATGGAAGTGGAAAGACCAAGATATTTGAATCAACTAATAAATAAGAAAGATAATGGAAGAGTAAAGATTATTACAGGCGTTAGAAGATGTGGGAAATCATATCTTTTATTTGAATTGTATCGAAAATATCTACTGTCTATTGGGATAAATGAAAATCAGATTATCATGATTGCTCTTGATAGTTTGAAGAATGCGCAATATAGAAATCCCATAGGATTAGATGATTTTCTAAGAGAAAAAATTCGGGATAATGTATTACGATATTATATTTTTATCGATGAAATTCAATTTGTAGAAGAAATTTCAAACCCATATCTGAAAAATGGTAACTCAAAGATATCCTTTGTAGATCTTGTATTAGGCCTTATGAAAATCTCCAATGTCGATGTATATATTACAGGGAGCAATTCCAGGATGCTTTCATCAGATGTGTTAACACAATTTCGAGATCGTGGCGATGAGATAAGAGTCTATCCATTTTCATTTGCTGAATTTTATTCATGCTATGATGGAGATAAAGGAAAGGCTTTCGATGAATATTGTTTATACGGTGGTATGCCTATATCTGTGCAACTTAAAAACCATGAAGAGAAGAGCAAATATTTAAAGAATATTTTTACAAGCACTTATATTAAAGATGTGGTAGAGCGTCATAAAATCTTAAAAGATGTGTCTATAATAGATGATTTGCTGGATATTATATCTTCATCCATTGGTTTTTTATCTAACCCAACCAAGTTAGCTAGTACCTTTATGTCAGAAAAGAATATAAAGATATCTCAATTTACAGTTAGTAATTACTTGGATTACTTCATTGATGCTTTCTTAATAGAAAAAGCCAGGAGATTTGATGTGAAAGGGAGGAAGTATATTTCATCCCCATATAAATATTATTTTTCCGATATTGGCCTGAGAAATGCAAGACTAAATTTTAGGCAGAATGAACAATCACACATTATGGAAAATGTGATATACAATGAACTGCGAATGAGAGGGCTAAATGTAGATGTTGGTGTCGTAGAATATAATTATAAAAATGAGAACAAAAAAACAGTCAGAAAGAACCTGGAAGTTGATTTTATTATTAATAGAGGAAGTAATAGATACTATATTCAATCAGCACTTAATGTGGATACAAAAGAAAAACAAATGCAGGAAACTGAATCTTTAAGAAGAACCAGAGATTCCTTTAAAAAAATGGTGATAGTAAGAAATAACATTATACCTCGATATGATGATGATGGTATTTTATATATTGGAGTAGAGGACTTTCTTTTAGATGAAACGTCAATAGACTTATAGAAATATCAATACCGCATTTAATAAAAATACGTATTTACAAAAATTTATTATGTGACATGGCTCAGAGAAATCTGGGCTTTTTTAATACCACTTTTGTCTTATAACCTGGATTTTAGAGATAGGTGAAAGGTTCTGCGTATTATTAAACCATGCTGTTAGCATTGCAGTCGTTAAATATGATTTATCATGACATATCGTTTCATGTGAAGACAGTGGCTTTGATAATACAGGGGAAATATGTGTCGAATGAAGTGAAGGCACAAAAAAGTTTACGAGCAATCGTGTTGAAAAGCTGTGTATAATCGCCTACACTATTACAAGTGGGATTTTTATGTGAAGGAGCGTGTGAAGATATGGCTCAACATAAAAAAGACTATATAACCCTTAATATAAAGATGGACGCGGCACTAATGCGTCGTTTTGCAACATACTGCAAAGACGTTGGTCAGACAAAACTCTGGCCGTTGAGCGCATAATTGGTGCGTTTCTGGATGAGCGTGGCGCGAAAGCTGAAAAAGAACGTAAGGAGGCTGAGAGTCTATGAGAAAGCATTGGTATAGAAATCGTAAAGCCCGCCATAGAGGACGCAAAAAAGAATGCGAAAAAGAACCATATGGGAAATACGGAATTTTACGCGGCCGACACGGGAAAACTTATGCCGCAGCTTTACCGGCAAGGGCTGGTTCCTGATGTGATTGTCATGGATCCCGTCAGAGCAGGCCGCAGTGAAGAAGTGTTGAAGGCGGCAGGCATGAAACCCAAGCGCATCGTCTGCGTTTCCTGCAATCCCGCCACCTTTGCCAGAGATGCGAAGATTTTAAAATCGGAAGGCTACGAAATCAAAGAAGTCCAGCCGGTGGACATGTTCCCCTAGACCATGCATGTGGAGACAGTGGCACTTTTGTGCAGGAAAGATATCGACAATCATATTGAAGTGAAATTGGAACTTGATGAAGAAGATATTACCAAGGTTGAAAGCAAAGGAACTTATGAGAATATCAAAGATTATATCCTTGACAAATATGGACTTAAGGTTTCAATGCTCTATATAGCTCAAATCAAGAGAAAGTGCGGACTTGAGCTTGGAGAAAATTACAATAAATCCAAGAAAGACAATCAAGTAGTGCCGGAATGTCCGAAAGAAAAAGAAGACGCTATCATGGATACACTTAAGGCTTTTGGGATGATAGTACAGGAGGGATAAGAAAATGGCTAAAATGCAATCAATAGAACCGAATATAGCTGACCTTGTAAATGGTTGGCTTAAAAGTTATGGCTTAGATTACAAATTGGAACAAGAAAGTTTGAATGCAGAAATAGATAAGGCACTAGATGAATATAAATCAAAAAGTGGCGGAACAGGTGGAAATAGACCGGATGCCAAACTTTTATTACAAGATAAAGCTTTAAACTATTATCCAATACTTATAGAGTATAAAGGCTATAAAGACAAACTAATTAAACTTGATGGAGATAATAGAGTAGATAATAGAACAAATAAAAATGAGCCAAATTACAAAAATATCAATAGCTATGCCGTAAATGGAGCAGTGCATTATGCCAATGCCATACTTCATTACACAAGCTACACAAATGTAATAGCTATCGGTGTCACAGGATATAAAAAGACAAATGGAGAAATAGAACACTCTATAGGTGTTTACTATGTATCCAAAGATAACTTAGGTATTGGACAAGAAGTAGGTGAATACAGCGACCTTTCTTTTTTAAAAAAAGAAAACTTCAATAATTTCATCAAGAAAGTAAATGAACTCTCTTTATCAAGTGAAGAACTGGAAGCACTTAAAGATAAAAGAGAAAAAGAAATCAATGCAAGCCTTGTAAAGCTAAATAATGATATCTATGCAAACGAAAAAGGACTTAGTGAAAATGACAGAGTGTATCTTGTTTCTGCTTCTATTATGGCGACTCTTGGAATACCGGGAGAAGTAAGCCCTCTGGAAAAATCCGACCTGAAATCATCTACAGAAGATGGCAACACAGACGGAGAAATTATTGTTAGAAAAATCGAAGCATTCTTGAAAAAGAAAAATCTACCAAAAACAAAACAAGACCTTATCGTAAGAACTCTAAAAAACACACTGCTTTCAGATAATATCAACAAGCCGGTAAATGGAGAAAGCCAATTAAAAAGAATATTTTCTAAAATAGTTGATGACTTGGGTATTTACTACAAAATAGGCTTAACCACAGACTTTACGGGAAAGCTATTTAATGAAATGTATTCGTGGCTTGGTTTTACACAAGATAAGTTAAACGATGTAGTGCTAACACCATCTTATGTAGCAAATTTTTTAGTAAAACTTGCAAGAGTAGATAAGGATAGCTATGTTTGGGACTTCGCAACGGGCAGTGCAGGGCTACTGGTAGCTGCCATGAACGAGATGATTATAGATGCAAAGGAAAAAATAACCTCCCCATTAGATCTGGAACAAAAACAACTAAAGATTAAGGCGGAACAACTTTTAGGATTAGAGGTATTATCCAATATCTATATGCTTGCAATCCTAAATATGATACTTATGGGAGACGGTAGTTCAAACATCTTGAACAAAGACTCACTAACAGACTTTGATGGGAAATATAGTTTTGGAAAAGCTGACGAGAAATTCCCGGCAACCGCATTTGTATTAAACCCACCTTATTCAGCAGAGGGGAACGGAATGGTTTTTGTTGAAAAGGCACTGTCTATGATGAATAAAGGATATGCGGCTATTATTATTCAAAATTCAGCAGGTAGTGGAAAGGCAAAAGAACTTAATAAGAAAATACTTACAAAGAATACATTGCTTGCAAGTATTAAAATGCCAATAGATTTATTTATAGGAAAATCAAGCGTACAAACCAATGTATATGTATTTAGAGTAGGAGAAGCACATCAAAAAGACGAAGTCGTTAAGTTCATAGACTTTTCAAATGATGGCTACACAAGAACCAATAGGAAAAAGGCGAGTATAAATCTTAGGGATACAGATAGAGCGAAAGAAAGATATCAGGAAGTAGTAGATCTTGTGCGTTTTGGTAAGAGTAAGCTAAATATTTTTACAGAAAAGGAATATTACGAAGGACATATTGATCCGGGAAACGGCTCAGACTGGAATCAGACAGCACCGGTAGACACAAGGCCGACTCTTGAAGATTTTAAGAAAACGGTAGCTGATTATTTAGCTTGGGAAGTGTCCAACTTAATTAAAAATACAGACAAGGAGAATGAACGCCTAAAAAAATAAATGCCTCACTGAACGAAAAACTCCAAAAGGTTCAGTGGGGCGAGTATAGGATTGGAGATTTGTTTGATAGTGAAAATGGAGATTTTGATATACAAAAGAGCCATATCAATGATTTAGGGGAATATGTAATAACTGCTGGCTTGAGCAATAATGGTGTATTGGGAAAAACAAACATAAATGCAAAGATAATTGATGGGAACACTATTACTATTGATATGTTTGGGAACTCTTTTTACAGGAAGTTTAAATATAAAATGGTAACTCATGCAAGAGTATTTTCTTTAATTCCTAAGTTTAATATGAGTGAAAAACAAGGTTTGTATATAGTAAACTCTTTCAAATATTTGATGTTTGGTTTTGGATATGAAAATATGTGTTCATGGGCTAAAATTCAGAATAATAAAATCCAACTACCAATAAAAAAAGGCAAAATAGATTTTGAATTTATGGACGCTTATATAAGCGAACTCGAAGAGGAGCGTATAAGCGAACTCGAAGAGGAGCGTATAAGCGAACTTTCCGCTTACCTAACGGTAAGCGGACTAGACAATTATGAATTGTCTAGCGAAGAGAAAGACGCACTAGAAATTTATAATGATATGGTGTTTGATGAATATAAATTTAAGGACATTTTTAACAACATCAAGCAAGGTAGACGATTGAAAAAGGATGATCAAATTATTGGTAATATACCCTTTGTTATGTCAGGTAGAACTAATACAGGAGTTGTTGGATATATTTCAAATCCAATTGCTTTATTCTCTAAAAATTCTATTACCATAGATATTTTCGGTAATAGTTTTTATAGAAATTATGATTTTGGTGCTGGAGATGATACAGGTATATACTGGAATAGTGAAGTTCAATATCCTAAGGAAACAATGCTATACTTTACAACTGCTATGGAAAAAGCATTGTTTGGTAAATACTCATATGGGAAAAAACTTAGAAGCTCTCAGAGTTTTAATTTCAAAATGCAATTGCCAACAAAAAATAATGAAATAGATTTTACCTATATGGAGCTTCTTATTTCCGCAGTAAAAAAATTAGTTATAAAAGATGTAGTGCTTTATGCAGATAATAAAATAAATGCCACAAAAAAAGTGATAAGTAAAAATTGAAAATATGATTTTAGAAATTAGAGATAGCAGAAATGTTGTCTCTTTTTCGTTAAGCACGCATTGATAGACAGTTCTCTTTACAAATGCTCTTTAATAATCTATGATTAAAGCGTAAATGTGAAGAAGGTGATGGGATGAATGCTTTAGAAAAATATTTTTTAGAAAATAATATTATTACAAATAAACAAGCGGAAGAGATAGGCGTCAAAAGACATATCTTAGCTTCACTTGTCCAAAAAGGCGAGCTGGAGAGAGTTAAAAAAGGCGTCTATAAGAAAAAAGATGCCGTAGATGATGATTTTGCCGCTATATCACTTAATAATGAGCAAGTGGTCTTTTCTTTCCATACAGCTTTGTATCTTCTTGGATTTAGTGACAGAACACCGAATGTTTTTCATATCAGTGTGCCGCAGGGATATAATGCAGGGCATATCAAACGGAAATTTCCAAATGTTAAGGTGCATTATGTAAAGAAAGATTTTTTTCATTTAGGAGTTATTAAGATAAGAACACTGCTTGGCTCTTCTGTTAAATGCTATAACATGGAAAGATGTATCTGCGATATTGTTTCGGAAAGAAAATCCATTGATAAGCAGATATTTATAGATGCAATGACCGGATACTTTAAGAGTAAGGATAAGAATATCAGAAATCTTATTAAATACAGCAGGATTCTTGGCATTGAAGATGAAATCAGAAAATATATGGAGGTTTTATAAATGATAGGTTCGGAAGGTTTGAAAGGAAAAATAAGAAATATTGCAAACTCTAAAAACCTCAGACCACAGGAAGTTCTGCAAATGTTTTTCTTTGAAAGATTCTTAGAAAGACTGTCAAAATCTAAGTATAAATTTAATTTTGTCATCAAAGGCGGACTTCTTATATCTTCTATGATTGGGATTGATAACCGTACTACGATGGATATGGATACCACTATAAAAGGCGTGCCATTGAAGGAAGAAGTCATACGAAATATTATTTCAGAAATCATAAATGTAGAGGTAGATGACGGCATAGAATTTGAAATAACGAATATAAGCCATATACGAGAAGAAGATGAATATGAAAACTTCAGAGTCCATTTAATAGCTAACTTTGACAAGATTAAAAATGACATGAAGATTGATATTACAACAGGAGATACCATAACACCAAAGGAGATTGAATATCTATATCCTTGTATGTTTCAAGAGGAAAGTCTTAGGGTTTTGGCATATCCACTTGAGACGATATTGGCTGAAAAATATGAGAGCGTTATTAAAAGAAATATCTTCACAACAAGGATGAGAGATTTTTACGATCTATATAATTTATACAATCTAAGAAAAGAGGAAATTGATTTTGACATTCTAAAACAGGCGATTATTTCAACTGCAAACAGAAGAGGAAGTTTTTCGCTTATGAAACAGGCAATGGAAATTATTAAGGACATAAAAGAGGACGATTATCTTAAAGAATTATGGAAGGTATATTTAGCAGACAATCTTTATGTAGGCGATTTGAATTTTTCAGAAACCGTAAAAGTAGTTGAGATTATCGCGGAGAAGATTGCTTTATAGAGAGCAAATTTACGTACTGTTCTTCCGGTATTGTCATATATGGTAAAATAGCATTTGTGAAGTGTAATTAAATTTATATTGTTTTAGACGAGGAGATTATTATGGGATTGATGGATATCGTTAAGAAGCTTCTGACCGGTGCGACGGATGAGGAAAATGCAAGAAATAAGGCGAGGATGAGAGAGCTTTTCAACGAGTGTG
>ERZ773035.1986-NODE-1986-length-13865-cov-14.093338_pt1 | contig 13865 bp, 12 predicted proteins | sample MGYA00511487_ERZ773035 | MGnify/ENA primary metagenome ERZ773035 (study PRJEB29015, sample SAMEA2737985) | human oral metagenome | biome: human oral; feature: human-associated habitat; material: dental | place: China | collected 2024 ...
TCAACCAGCCCTTTTCCAATAACTATATCTTTTCCATTATAAATAGTTGAATATTCCACTTCTCCTCTCAATAAAAAACTATATTTTTCTATTGCCTTTATTTGAATATATGCAAAATAAGCTGTTGCAAAATTTGCAACAGCCTTTATTTTATGACTTTATAAGTTAACTAAAATCTTTCAACAGTTGTAAAAGTTTCAAAAGCAAATTTATGTAAATCAACAGAATTTGCAACTTCTACCTTATGAATATTATTCTTTCTAAAAGCATACATATCTATTTTAGTCACAGATTTTGGAAAACTAACTGTTTCTAAAGAATTTTTAAAGAAAGCAGATGCTCCTATATATTCTAAAGTTTCAGGAAAAGTAATTTCTGTAAGTTCATTCATTGCAAATGAGCTTGGTTCTAATCTTTTTACTTTACTTCCAAATTCAACTTTAGTTAATTTGTTTCTATAAAAAGCAAATCCTTCAATATTTACTAATGCTTCTGGTAATTTAACTTCTTTTAATTTACAAACCCCAAAAGCATCATAACCTATGCTTTCTACTGTATTAGGTATCACTACTGATGTTAATCCTCTTCTATAAAAAGCATTATCAGCTATCTTTTTTAAAGGTAATCCATCAGGAGTTAGTTCAGGAATTACTAAATCAGTTTTAGCTTCAAGTTTTACCTTGTCCTTACCTTTTTGTGTCATTCCTTTTAGTTCATCACCTTTAAAAATAAAATCATCATATTCCCATATATTTTGATCCATTTTTGCCTCCTACCATCTAGTTAATTGTACTAATTCATTAAATGTTTCAAGTTGTGTTTTAACTTGTCCAAAATCCACCATTTGTTGATCATATCCCATTTTAATTAATGGAACTTTTGCAGCATCAAATGCTTGTTTTAATGATGGATATTCCATTTCTTCAGTATCATTAAAGTTCATCATAAATAGTAGGCAACCATCTGCATTATTTTCTTTTACTAAGTCCAATACATATTTAGGTCTTTTATAGATATCAGGATCATAAAGTATAGGATCTTCATCCATACGAGCAAATTGATCAGCAAGAGCTAACATTGGGTCAGCTATTGATAAATCTATATCAACTTTTAATGCTCTTGATTCATGAGCTACATCATCTGCAACTACACATACTTTATAATTATCAAATACTTCTAAAAGTCCTGGGTTATCTGTGATAACTCCACTTGTAACAACTCTTACTCCATCCCATTGTTCTTCTGGTAAAGCTTCTAATTGTTGATTTAATATTCTTAATAAATCTGTATGTTCATCTTTTAACATAAAGTATGAACTTTTTAAAACATTAGATCTATCAGATGCCTTTATAGTTTGTGGATGTTTAGCAGCAAGTTTTATAAATCTTCTTTTTTCTGCTCTGTTATCATTATAAACTTTGAATGCCTTTTTTAAATTTTCATCAGTGATTTTTACATCACAGATTTTTTCTAATTCTTCTTTTGCTTTATTGAATATTCTTGCATTATATTGTTTACCAAATTCTTCTTTTCTATGTTGTCCATGGTTTAAGAATACCATAGGTATTTTTCTTCCAGCACTTACTTTATAGTTTTGAGAAAATGGTCTTAATGTATCGTCTAATGTAGTAATTAATGATGCAGATAATCCATCTAAAGTACCATCTAAAGCCATTTCTAAACATCTTAAAGCCAATGAGTAGTAGAAAGTAGGGAAATAATCCTTTGCTTTTTCAATAGGTCCTTGTCCTCCCCATACACCAAATGGAACCATTCCACCTGCATAAACTATTTCTTCTGGTGCATAATAAGGGAATATTCCTACTGCTTTTTTACCTTCAGCAAGGTATTTATCCAATTGCTTTCTAGGATTTTCTGCATAGTACTTAAATTGTTCTAACAATTCCTTAATTTCAGCCATCTTTCTTTCGTCCTCCTAATTTTAATGTTTTAAAGTTGATTTAGACCAATCAGTTTCTTTTGTATTTTCAAAGTTTGTATAAACTTCTTCACCTTTAGCTAATTTTTCTTCTTTTCTTTCTTGCATTATTTCAACAAGTCCTTGTACTCTTGTATTATATTGTTCAGTTGAGAAGTTTCTTTCATCAGCTTGGTCTCCATCAAAGTGAACAACTGGGATTCCTAAATCTTCTTTCCATCTTCTTTCTATTTCTGGCATTGCACCACTCCATGGTTTACAACTACGGTTATAGTTTACAAGTGCTCCACTTATACCATTTTCTTTAGCCATAGTTTCTCTCCATTCAACACCAGTTTCTATACATACAGAACAAGGTGCTTTACAGTATGCTGCTGCCATTTCTCTTACATTGTTATATCTAAATCCAAATGCTGGTGCATAAACAACTGCAGTAACATTTACTCCATTATCTTTTAAAGGTTCAAATAATGGTTTTAATCCTGGCCAACAAGGGATTCCTTCAAATAGGATTCTATGTTCTTCTGGATATTCCCAAGTAGATGTTCCTTCTTTTATAGATTGTTCAAATTCTTCTGCAAGTAATTCAAATCCCATTGCTGCTTCTTCATCACATCTTGCTGCAACGATATCTGCCATGTGGTTGAATAAGTCAAATCCACTTAATGGAGATGGTTTATATCCCATATATTTACAAGATTTTAACCAAGCTGCTGCTGTTCTGTTAGCTCTTGCACAAGCATCTTCAAATTTCTTTTCATCAAATTTCTTTCCTGTTAATTCTTCTAATTGTTTTATAGCATGATCAAATTGTCCTACTAAATAGTCAATTTTTTCTTCTGGTACATCTACAGTATTAGAAAATGGTATATCAATCATTATTAATGGAATATTATGCATTCTTGCAATATTTTCATACCATTTAGTCATCATATTACAGATATTATTACAACATAGTAAGAAGTCTGGTTGAGGCATTCTTCTTGCATCTGTTGGTTCTCCTGCAGCATAAGCTAAACTGATTCTTGCATATCCACAAATATCATTGTCATATCCCATATCTTCAGCAGCTTGACAAAGTCTTAATCCATCTTTCTTTGCAGCAGTTGATGCAGCATGGTTTTCAGGATATACAACATTTAAGTCAAAAGCCTTTGCTAATTCAATAGGGAATTTAGATGAACTCCAACCAACTAATTCTCCTCTTTTCTTTGCTTCCCATGCATTTGCATATACCTTATCAACAACTCCTCTTAGTATTGCAGCAGCAGGTTTGTGCCCTTCTATTGGTCTAGGTTTTTTATTAGGTAATTTTTCCATTTTTCCAGCCATTTTTGTTTCCTCCTATTCATTTCTAAGTACATTTATTCTATAATCTTTATATAGAAAATAGGTAAGTTACATTCTAGATTTTAAAAAATCTAGCTAATAACAAACTTTTTTCTATTAAGTTAATACCAAAGTTTTCAATTATTGATGAGTCATTGTATATTTTTGATAAGCAAATAAAGCAGCTCCTATTGCCCCATTTAATTGGCAATATTCATTTGTATGTAATTTAAAACCTAGATTTCTTTCTAATGCTCTAACCATACCTTTATTAAGTGCCACTCCACCTGTCATGACAACATCATCTTTTATACCTATTCTTTTTGCCAAGCTACCAACACGGCTAGCTATGGCAGTGTGAATTCCTTTTACTATATCTTCAATCTTTGTGCCCTTAGCAAGTTGTGAAATCACTTCTGATTCTGCAAATACAGTACAAGTTGAACTTATAGCTACATCAACAGTTGATTTTTCATCTAATTTTTCTAAGTCTTCTAAATTTACTTCCAAAACTTTTGCAATTACATCTAAAAATCTTCCAGTTCCTGCAGCACATTTATCATTCATAACAAAATTTTCAAGCATTCCATTGTCTCCAATTTTTAATGCTTTTGAATCTTGTCCACCGATATCTATAATTGAGTGAACATTTGGAAATAGAAAATATGCTCCTTTAGCATGACAAGATAACTCAGACATTTGAGCTGGAACTTCTGCCAATGAATTTCTTCCATAACCAGTTGCAACTGCTCCTTGTAATTCACTTACTGAGCTTAATCCAACTTGTTCTAATGCTTCTTTCATGGCTCTAGCTGGTCCACTAGTTCCTGTTCCTACTGATATGACAGCTTTTGCAACAATTTCTTTACCATCTTTTAAAATTATACATTTAGATGCTGTTGATCCAACATCTATTCCCATAGTAAATATACTCATATATTTATCCTTTCCTTAAAAATAATCCTATTATGCAACTCCAACTAAATGTTTAGCATAGTTCAAGAATTGAGTTATTATTACCGCATTTGTAAGGTTACTAATAAATCCTCCAATTACTGGAACTACAAAGAATGCTAACTTAGAATATCTATATTTTTTACAAACAGCTTGCATAGTAGTCATAGATACTGGAACTGCTCCTAGTCCAAATCCTGTATGTCCTACTGCCATAACTGCTGCATCATAGTTTCCACCTAATAATTTGAATGTTAAGAAATAACAGAAGAATAGTATAAATACAACTTGAGCCATTAATAGAGCTACTAATGCTATTCCTAATCCTGATAGTTCCCATAATTTCATAGTTATAATTGACATAGAAACAAATAATCCTAATGAGAATTCTCCAACAGAATCTATTGCTTCATATAAAACATCATGGTTACCTTGTTTTCTATCATAGAAAAGTCTTATTAATATTCCACCAAACATACAACTAACATGTATAGGTAAATCAATATTTATAGATTTTAAAGCTACTGTTAAAATTTGTCCAAATCCAATAGCTATACACATTAAGAAAACTGCATTTATTATTTGGTTTTTACCCATTAAAATACCAATAGATTCTTCTCCTGACATTTCTGCTTTTTCTTCTTTTCCATCTAACATAGGATCTTCAAGTTTATGTCTTTTAATAATAAAGTTTCCTAATGGTCCTCCAACTATACAACCAGATATTAAACCAAATGTAGCTGATGCTATTGCAACTTCCATGGCTGCTGATGCTCCTGCATCAACTGCTATTGGTGCAAATGCTGCTGCATTTCCATGTCCACCAGTCATAGGTATACTTCCAGTCATCATAGAAATCAATGGATTTACATCAAATAGATGCCCTACTGCTAATGCCAAAGCATTTTGACAAGCTGCTAAAACTGCTGCTAATATAGCAAATATCACAACTAATTTTCCACCTTTTTTCAAAAGTGCCATACTTGCTGCTGCTCCACTTGCTGCAAAGAATATACAATAGAATAATTGGTTCACTGACTTATAATCAAATTCTAATTGTACTATATTAGCTTCATATAGTCCTAATGATATTAGTGCAAATACAGTTCCTCCAACAACTGATGCTGGTAAACAGTATTTTACTAATACAGGTATTTTTTTTCTTAAAAAATCTCCAAAATAAATTGCCAAAACTGCTAACATTAATGTTTCAAACATTGTTATTTTTAATACTCTTATTTCTTCCATATTTCCCCATTTCTAATTATTTTTAATTATTCATAATTATTAACTACTAAGATATTTAAGTTAGAATCCCCTATATTCTCATTATTTGTTCATTGATATATTATCTATCAATGAACAAATAATTAAGAAGAAATTAATATTTAATTTTTATTTTTTTGTATAAGTTTCAAATTCTCTTATTGCTCTTGGTAAAATCATTTGATGGAATGCACAAATTGATTTTGGATTTTGATATACTGCATTAGCAAATGCAGAGATATATCCTCTTAAATCATATAAAGGTACTATTTCATCAACCATACCTGTTTTTGCACAGTATGCTGGTCTTGATTTAGCTGTATATTCATTTATCAATTGATTCATTTTATCTATTGTAGGTTGTAAATCTTTTCCAGCTTTATAATCTTTTGCAAGTCTTCTTGAATACATTGCAGAAGCTGCTGTTTCTCCATTCATTACATATACTTCTGTTGCTGCTGTTCCTAATGAGAAAGCATTTGTATTATTACCTTGTGGTCCACCTAATACATAGTGAGCTGCTGCTGAACCTTTTCTAATAGTAATTTCTATTTGAGGTACATGTGAATTTTCTATTGAATAGATTAGAGATTGTCCTAATCCTAATAATTCAGCTTCTTCAGCAGGGTTTCCTACATCTATACCACTTGTATCTTGTAACCAAACTATTGGTAATCTATCTCTTGAGCAAAGAGTTACAAATTCACTCATTTTAATAAGTCCTTGACGATATAGTTTACCACCAATTCCAACTGCTTTTTCTCTATATTCAGGATAATTCATTAATAGTCCTTGTGCATTCGCAACAACTCCTACTAATAATCCATCAACTTTTGCAAGTCCTGTTACAACTTCTGGTCCATATCCTTTTTTATATTCAGAGAATTCACTATTATCAAATAAACGTCCTATTACATCATAGATATTATAAATTTTCTTTTGATTCATTGGAATTATTGAATATAAATCATTTGGATCAAGTGCTGGTTCAGTTGGTTCATCAACTCTGAAAAATTCTAAATCATAAGCTGGTAGGTAATCCATATATTTTTTAATTCCATCTATTACACCAATTTCATCATCATAAACTTCTCTAAAGAAACCAGTTTTATCATAGTGAACATGAATAGTTCCTGGAACTTCAACTTGTTTAGCTGCCATTGTAGCTTCTGCTATTTGGATAGCTCCTTCCATATCAATATATCCTTTTGGATTCATTCCTCCTACAATTCCTGCTCCTCCAACTGCCATATTAGCATCTTTATGAGCTATTAATATTGTAGGACTGATACTATGATATCCTCCACCTGCTGGGTTAGTTCCATAGATTCCAACTATTACTGGAATTCCTAATTGTTGTAATTCTGCATTACGGAAGAATGGAGTTCCTCCTCCTCTTCTATTTGCATAAACTTTTTCTTGTTCATCAAGTTTAACACCACTACAATTTAATACATATACTAAAGGAATTCCTAAGCATTTAGCTGTATCTGATGCTCTTAATAAGTTATCAGCTTGTCCTGGAACCCAAGCTCCAACTATTTTCTTATTATCAGATGCTACAACTACTGCCCATTTTCCACCAATTCTTCCTAGTCCTTTTACTATACCTGTTCCAGTTTCAAAGTCTTCAGGATTATATAAAGTATTTAAAGGATACCAAGTTCCTTCATCTACTAATTCTGCAATTCTTTCCAATGCAGTCATTTGATCCTTATCATGAATTTTTTCATCAGGAGTTCCTGCATCTTGCATCGCTGCGATACTATCAGCTATTGCTGCTTCAATTTCTTTTACTGCATTTTCATTAGCTTCATCAATACTAGCTAGTGCCTTTCCTACTTGTGGCATATTTTGAAAATATTTAGGCATTGAGTAATTCATTTATCTTCTCCTCTCTTATTCTTCTACTGGAACTTTTATAAATGCTTGTCCTGGATCTATATCTTCTCTTATCATTTTGATAATTTCTTCAGTTGGAGCTTCTAATTGAACTGCTCTCGAAGTATCAAGTTCAAATCCAGTGTTTTCAACTATATCTTCTATAGTAACACCTGGATAGTATCCAGCTAAGTACATTCTCTTAGTTTTTTCATCAAATCTTAAGATTCCTTTATCTGTAACAACAGCAAGTGGTCCTCTATTTCCAGGTAGTCCTAATTTTTCTCTTCCTCCTGGTCCTCCTGCCCATCCAACACTTGTTACATAGTCAATTTTATCTATAAATCTTCTTTTTTCATGTTGCATCATTATTACAGTGTTTGAATAAGTAGCTATACCATTAGCTCCTCCACTTCCTGTAAATCTTGTTTTTGGTTTTACATAGTCATCACCAATGATAGTAGAGTTTAAATCTCCATAAGGGTTTATTTGAGCTCCTCCTATGAAAGCTATCATTCTGTCATTTCCATTTAAGTATTCATTAGTTTCAAATCCTATGAATCTTACATTTGGCCATTGAACAGCACAGTGTCCCATAAGTCTTAAATCTCCAACACTTCTTGGAACTTCTATTGGGCTACAATCCATTAGTCCACTTTCAACTATTAGTTTACAATTAGGTGCAAATTTATTTTTAGCAACAGTTGCTCCTATTAAAGGTAATCCTGTTCCTACTATAACTATTTGTCCATCTTTAATTTCTTTAGCAATGGTAATAGCTTGCATTTCTTTATTTGTATAGTTTTTATAATTCTTTGCCATTATTATTCACCATCCTTAACTAATTTTGCAGCATATTGGAATCCTGGTACTACTCTTAATTTGCTTACTCTTGGTAAACCTAATTTAGCTAAGTATCCTTCATGATCCTTAACATCTATAACCCATTCTTGTATGAATTTTTCAAAATCTTCATCTGTTTTAGTTACAGAGTCATACATTTTATAGAAAGCAGGGTCATAGTCATAATAGTTATAAAGTTGAGATGGATGACAACCATAAGGTGCATGAACTACTGCATCTACACAAAATTCTGGTATTGAATTTTTAGAAGGGTCTTTTCTAATTTCTTCTTCTGTTACAATTTCTTCAGCTATAACTATAACTTTTTTAGCTGCTATTGCAATATCTATATCATGGAATTCATCTCCTTCTATTGAGCAAGTTCCATTAATAGAAGCTTTTTGAACAGAAATTATAGCTGTATCTAGTCTTGGAACTGGAACTGCTATTACATCTTCTCCTTCTTTAAAAGGATTAGGTATTCTTTCTAATTTCTTATCAGGCAATTTAGGAATTGTCTTTCTGATTTCTGCACTTATTCCCCATTTGTATTCTAAGTCACTACCTTCCATTAATTTTACTGGTAAATATGGTAAACCTAATGAAGAAGCATGTAACATTAACATAATAACATCTTGAGAATAATCTTCTAATAATAAATTATGTTTCTTTTCTACTGCATCTCTAAATCTTCTACAAACATTTGTATATCCTGAGTTAGCTATATAACAGTTTATGAAAGCTTTTATTCTTCCACATCCTATTAACATATCCCAATCTCCACCTGCTGGACCAGAATATCCTATAAAATCTGTTTGTCCTTGTCTAATAATTTCATAAACAGCCGCATAAGGCTTTCTGTTTGTTGTGAATCCTCCAAAACATAAGCTATCTCCAGATTCAACATATTTTGCTATTGCATCATGTAAAGACATTACTTTGCTCACAAAAATCCCTCCTAAATTTTTTTTATAAATAGTATAAGATTGAGCCTTAACCCAACCTTATAGCTATTTTTTATATATTTTTAATTATTATTACTAACAAATTTTATTACATTGTTCCTTTAAATATCATCATAAAGAATCCAGCTGCAACTGCTGAACCTATAACTCCAGCAACATTTGGTCCCATTGCGTGCATTAGTAAGAAGTTAGTTGGGTTTTCTTTTGCACCAACTGTTTGAGAAACACGTGCTGCCATAGGAACTGCTGAAACTCCAGCTGAACCTATAAGTGGATTTATTTTTCCACCAGTTATGATATAAAGAAGTTTTCCTAAAAGGACTCCACCTGCTGTTGAGAAACAGAAAGCTGCAAGTCCCATAGCAATAATTTTTAATGTGCTTACATCTAGGAAAGTTGCTCCATCTGCTTTTGCTCCAACACTTAGTCCTAACATAATTGTTATTATGTTAATCATAGCATTTTGTGCTGTATCAGATAATCTTTGAACAACTCCTGATTCTTTAAATAGGTTTCCTAACATCAATAACCCAAGTAAAGGAGCAACTGATGGTAAAAGCAATGAACAGAATAAAACAACTGCTATTGGGAAAACTATTTTTTCTGTTTTAGATACTTTTCTTAATTGTCCCATTTTTACAGCTCTTTCTTTTTTAGTAGTTAAAGCTTTCATAATAGGTGGTTGAATTAATGGAATCAATGCCATATATGAATAAGCTGCAACTGCTATTGGAGCTAGTAAGTGTGGTGCTAAGTTATTTGCTATATATATAGAAGTAGGTCCATCTGCTCCTCCAATGATTCCAATAGCTGCTGCTTCAGCTGGTGTAAATCCTATTTGAGTTGCAAATATGAATGCTACATATATTCCTAATTGTGCTGCTGCTCCTAGTAATAAACTAATAGGATTAGCTATCAATGGAGAAAAGTCTGTCATTGCCCCAACTCCCATAAATACTAAGCAAGGAAATAGGTTACTCTTTACCCCATAAGACATTATATTTATAACTCCACCTTCATCCATAAGTCCTGCTAATGGTAAATTTACCAAGAACATACCAAAAGATATAGGTAGTAACAATAGTGGTTCAAATTTCTTAACTATTGCTAGATAGAATAAAACAAATGATACAAGTATCATAGCAATATTCTGCCAAGTAAGAGCTGCAAAACCTGACGCCTCTAATAGTTCTGCTATTACATTAAAAAAATTCATTCAAAATCCTCTCCTTATTTTAACACTATTAAAACTGAGTCAGTTTCTACTACGTCTCCTTTTTTAACTCTTATTTCTGCAACTTCACCATCAACTGTTGCTGGGATATCATTTTCCATTTTCATTGCTTCTAGTATTGCAAGTGTTTGTCCAAATGTAACTTTATCTCCTACATTTACTTTAACATCTAAAATTGATCCAGGCATTGGACTTGTTATTGTAGTTCCTCCAGTAGTAGATGTTGCTGCTGGAGCTGCTTCAACTGGAGCTGCTGCTACTTTAGTTTCAACAACAGGTTCTGATTTTACAACTGTTTCTCTTCTTTCAGCTGGTTGACGAGATAATGATTTTCCTGCTCCTCCAACTTTTTCAACTTCAACCTCAAATTTTTTACCATTTACTGTTACTACGTATTTCATTTTTTCTCCTTTCCTAATTCCTTTAAATTTTAATTTTTTTAAATTTCTGTTATACTAACAATAGTGAAATTTTCAACAGGTTCTCTCATTTCTTCACTAATAGCTGAGATTATAACTGCTAATCTTTCAACTTCTTCTTGGTTGTCTTCTTTTACAACCACTTTTGGAGCTGTATTTGCATTCACATTTCCTGTATTTGCAACTGGCTTTTGTTCAGGCACTTCTTCTTTAACTAAAAGATTTATAACTTTTGATGATATAATTATAAATAATGCTAATGCTATTAAAGCAACAAACACTATTGAAAAACCTATCAAAAAAGTTACTATACTTTCTCCAAAAGTCATAGTATTAGATGTCCACATAGCTATCCCCCTTTTTTATAATTTTAGATGTTTTATGAATTGTACTTATTTTTATAAGTACTTCTCAGTAATATATTGTACATACTCACCAAGCTATCCCCATAATTCCTACGGTTTTATTTTTATAGATATTAACTATCTATTGTTAATAAAAAATTATAAATTTCCAATTTACTAGCAGTATCAAATTTATTATTTAAGAAAAATAGTTTCACAAAATTATAAATAATTGCTTTATATTTTACTTGACAATTTGAGTCTATTAATACAATTATGTTAATTTTTTTACCATTTATGTATATTTCTTTTTCATTTATTGCAATTAACATACTTTTTTGACTATTTTTTGTATTTAATTTGTGAAAAATTATTCCAATTTTTTTTCCTAAATAGGAGTAAAAATTATTATTTGATACTTTATTTATGATATCATTAATATCACTTTTTTGCAAGAAAGATAAATTAAAAAAATTATTTAGAATTTCTTTTAAAGAATCAAAATTTGTCTTTAAAATATCTTCTTGTTTTAAAAAATTTCCTAATGAAAATTTCTTTCTATCTATATCATTATAAATCTTTTCCGGGAATGTTTTATCTAAACTATGTATAAGATTTTTTATATTTACATCACTAGAATTTTCTACTATTACTTTTAATAAGGTACTCATTTTTATTTTTTTATTTTTTGTAAGTCCAATATTTTCAAGTTTTTTAATATCTTTTTCTGTTAAAATAGGATTTAATTCTATAATTTTAGTATGTTGAATTTCTTTCACAAAATCCTTTTCCACAGAAAATGTTGTTAAAATATAATCATATTTTTTTAAATCATTTTTTATATTTTCAAAACTTTTTAAAGTTAGAATCTTATCTATATCTATTAAAAATTCTGCTTCAATATCTTCCTTTAAAAAGAGTGTTATATTCTCTTTATATGTTGTGACAAGTAAAGCCTTTTTATTTATCTTGTTATTATTTTGTAAAGCTTTATGGAATAAAGGTACTAGATATGCTATTTCTTCATCTGAAACTTTTTCATCAATAATCTCTTCTAAAAAATAGAAATTCTTTTTTAAAAAATTAAATATTGAAGGATAAAGCTTTTTTACATCTTTTAATATAGAATTTTTTAATTTTATCTTTCTTTTTGTCCTAAAAATTAAAGGTTTTATATAATAAAATATTTCATCAAGGAAAACATCTATATTTTTTAAATCAATCTTATTTTCAATTTCAAAGATTCTTACTATCTTATTTATAGCTACACTGATATCTAACCAATTTTTAAATTTTACAAAGACATCTCTTTCATCCCTTGTGATTCTAAATAAATAATCTGTGAAAAATAGTAAATTTGTATTTGAAAAATCTGTAAAAACTTTTTTAAGCTGTAAGTATTCTTCTCTCTTTTCTAAAATTTCTATATTTTCAATTTTTAAATTAGAATTCTGTTTTTCTCTTTTTCGAGAAATTACCATCAAAATAACTAATATATTTATAGTTTCATCCATAAAATCTAAATCTACTTCTTTTATTCTTTTAGAAATTGATTCTATTTCTAACATATATTCTTCTTTAATTTCTTTATAAATCACTTTTCTAAAATAACTTATATCATCAAAAAAAATTTTATCGTATTTTTTATCAAAGCTTACATATTTGTATAGATAGGTTGCTATAAAATATCTATAATCCTCTTCCAAATAATCAAAATAATATTTTAATTTATTATCCTGCAATAATTTTATATTGTAATTTAATAATATTTTTTTTAAATTTTTTAAATCATTTCTAATAGTAGATTTACTTGTTCCTATTTTTTCAGCAACTTCTTTTAATAAAAAATTATCTTTTTTCATTAAAGTATAAAGTATAATTAGTTCTTCTCTTTCTCTTTGATTGTAGACATAGTTTTCCCCTTCAATATTGTCAATAAGTTTAGTCATGTCTTCATCAGTCAAGGAAGAAAAAAATTCTCTTTTTTTTATTTCTATTTTTCTTGTACCTAATTCTTCATTAATTTCATCTATTTTATAACGAATACTTCTTTCAGTTAATTTTAAAAGTTCTGCTATTTTTGGTAATTTTTTTTCATTTTCAATAAGTTTTAACAATTCAAAATGCTGCTTTTTTAGCATTTCTACCTCCAATAGTTCTTTAAGATTTCACTGTATTAAAATATTACAATAAAAGTTGAATAGCAAACATTTAAAAATATATGCATATAGTTTATAGAAATATTTATTTAATTAATAATACAATTTTTTTATATATTTTTCTAGCTTTTTTTTATTTCATAATTTTGTGAAATAAATTATACAGTAATTTTATTATAAATTGAAAAGAAAGAATATATATTACAAATCAATAGTTAAATTTTTAATAATTTATATCTTTCTTTGTTTGTTTTAAAATATATTTACATCCCAAATAATAATAGCCTTTATAATATATTCTTTTGATATAATTTTCCCATTCTTTTCTTTTCCTTTTAAAAATTCTATTATCTTATTTTCTTCATCATCTGTACATATAATTTGTTCCATATAATCTATCACAGTTTTTTCTGTTTCAGAAATATATTTATCAAGATAAATTTCTGGAAAATAACCTAAATTCCAGACAATATTCCATAAACCATAAGTATGCTCTTTATGATTTGAATGAAGTTTATTAAGTTTCCTACCT
>ERZ773035.1987-NODE-1987-length-13864-cov-3.803896_pt1 | contig 13864 bp, 8 predicted proteins | sample MGYA00511487_ERZ773035 | MGnify/ENA primary metagenome ERZ773035 (study PRJEB29015, sample SAMEA2737985) | human oral metagenome | biome: human oral; feature: human-associated habitat; material: dental | place: China | collected 2024 ...
CCCCCCTTCCCCTACGCGCCCGCCCCGCGCGTGACTGAACCTGCGCCGCCGCCCGCCGAACCCGCCCGCCCGGCCCCGGAGGCAGACGCCGCGCAAGCGCCCGCCAAGAAGGAAGAGCCTGCGCCCGAGCCGCAGCAAGCGCAGCAGGTGATCGAGCGCAAAGAGCGCATTGAAGCGCCCCGCGCCGCAGAGCCTGCCCAGGCCGAGCAAGTCTTGCCGCCCAAAGCCAGCAAGCCGCCGCGCCGCGCCAAACGCAAAAACGCCGCCCGCCGCTGCAATTGCTGACCAACCGCCGCAACCGGCCAGGCGGCAAGGGGGCCGGGAGAAACTGAAAGCGGCAACCGATCGACCGGCTTTTCTTGCTCCATAAACAATAGCAGAATGTCCTGGTGAAAAGGGCGCAAAAGCCGTTTTTGATCTTCTGGATTCGCTCCTCTTTTTTTAAGCGCCTGCCCAAAATCTGCGCGCAGGCGCGAAAAGCCCGGCCTCGGGCGGCCTGCCTCAGCTTGGCGCGGCAAGCCAGAGCGCGCCGGTCCACACGGCCAGCGCAAGCAGCGTCCACCCCAAACCTGACCGGCCGCCAGGCAGGCGCAGGCGCTCAATGTCCCGCAGGGCCGAAATCAGCATGCCCACAGAGTCCGCCGCGCGCAAGGGCAGCGCGTGAGACATGCGCAAGCCATAAAGCCAGAAGCGCAGCAGCCCAGCAGCGCGCCGAAAAAGGCGGCCAGGGCGGGGCATCAAACAGCCGGGAGGGCCAATCGGCGTTTTTCATGAGGCGTTTTCCTCCCGTTCGATGAAACCATGCAGGCCATGCGCAGCCCGCCAAGCGGTTCGCAAAAGTTTGAGCGCGCAGGCGGGAAAAGCACGGCGGAATAGGCCAAGGCGCAAAGCCCGACTGCGCCTTGCGGTCCATCCCGATTCCCCAGCTTTCGCCCCTCGCGGCCAGGCTCTCACGGCCAAGCTCTGAGCAGGTTCTGAAAAGCGCCAGAACCTGTCCGCGCACTGCCTGTGAATGTCAAGGGGCGGCTCTGTCTGCGGCTCGGCGCGTCTCGCCGCCTGCGCCCCTCGCTGGCAAATTGCAAGCTGGTTATGGAGCATGCCAGCGACTCAAAATCAGGAGCGATTCAACGTCCCTGAAAATAGCCCTTGCGCCCATTCCACTAGGACCTCATGCTATTGAATAAGGAGCTAATCCAGCGCTTTCTCCCCTGCCCGCACCAGGCTGCGCGCGAACTCTGGCGCTCTCCTTGCGCGGCTGACCAAAGGCGGAAAAAAAGCGCCCCGGCGCTCGCTGGGGCGCGAGGGCCGGGGCGCTGGGCCGCAAGGAGCCGGGCGGGCTTTATTCGGCGGCGGGGGCGTCGCCGTCGGCGGCTTCGGCGCTGTCAGCCACGCCAGCCAGGGCTTTGAAAGCCTGGGCGATGGCGTCCACATCGGCGGCGCTGGCAGCTTCTTCGCTGACTTCAGCCAGGTCAGCCTCGGCTTGCGCTTCTGCTTCAGCGATGGCGCGGCGCTCGGCTTCGTCCATGGCTTCTTTGGCCTTGCGGGCCTGGTGGTAGGCCAGGCCGGTGCCGGCAGGAATGAGGCGGCCGACGATGACGTTTTCCTTCAGGCCGCGCAGGTCGTCGCGCTTGCCCATGATGGCCGCTTCGGTGAGCACGCGCGTGGTTTCCTGGAAGGAGGCGGCGCTGATGAAGCTGTCGGTGGACAGGCTGGCCTTGGTGATGCCCAGCAGGATGTTGGCGTAGGTGGCGGGCGTTTTGCCTTCGGCGCGCAGGGCGTCGTTGGTGTTGAGGATTTCGCTGCGTTCGACCTGCTCGCCGGTGATGTAGTCGGAGTCGCCAGGGTTTTCAACGACCACGCGGCGCAGCATCTGGCGCACGATGACTTCGATGTGCTTGTCGTTGATCTTCACGCCTTGCAGGCGGTAGACGTCCTGCACTTCATCGACGATGTAGCGGGCCAGCTCTTCCATGCCCAGCAGGCGCAGGATGTCCTGCGGGTCGGCGGGGCCGTCCACGATGCTCTCGCCCTTGTTGACGACCTGGCCTTCGTGGACGAGGACGTTTTTCTCCTTGGGGATGAGTTCTTCCCACACCTTGCCTTCGGCGTCGGTGATTTGCAGGCGGATCTTGCCCTTGGTTTCCTTGCCGAAGGAGACGGTGCCGGTCATTTCGGCCAGCACGCCCTTGTCTTTGGGGCTGCGGGCTTCAAACAGCTCGGCCACGCGGGGCAGACCGCCGGTGATGTCGCGGGTTTTCTGGCCTTCCATCGGCACGCGGGCGAGGACTTCGCCAGGGCCGACTTCCTGGCCGTCGCGCACCTGGATGAGCGCGCCGACCTGAAAGCCGATGGCCACGGGGTGGTCGGTGCCGGGGATCTTGACTTCCTGGCCTTGCGCGTCGGTGAGCTTGACCAGCGGACGCACGATCTTGGTGGAGCCGGCGCGCTTGGGGTCGATGACGGTGAGGGTGGACAGGCCGGTGATGTCGTCCGACGAGCGGGCCACGGTCACGCCTTCTTCCATGTTTTCGAACTTCACCGTGCCGGCGTATTCGGTGATGATGGGGCGCGTGAGCGGATCCCAGTTGGCGAGGATGGCGCCGGCCTTGACGGGCTGGTCGGCCTTGACGGCGAGGGTGGCGCCATAGGGCACCTTGTGGCGCTCGCGCTCGCGGCCGAATTCATCGACGACGATGATTTCGCCGGAGCGGGAGATGACGACCAGCTCGCCCTTGGTGTTGGTGACGTAGCGCATGGCGGCGTTGAAGCTGATGACGCCGCTGGAGTGCGCCTCGACGCTGGAGGCCACGGCCGCACGCGAAGCCGCGCCGCCGATGTGGAAGGTGCGCATGGTCAGCTGCGTGCCCGGCTCGCCGATGGACTGCGCGGCAATGACGCCGACGGCTTCGCCCACGTCCACAAGGCCGCCGCGGCCCAGGTCGCGCCCGTAGCACTTGGCGCACACGCCGAAGCGGGTGGCGCAGGTCAGGGCGGTGCGCACGCGCACTTCGTCGATGCCGGCGGCTTCGAGGTCGTCAATGGCGTCTTCGTCGAGCATTTGCCCGGCCTTGACGACGACTTCACGCGTTTCAGGATTGACGAGGTCTTCGGCGGCGGTGCGGCCCAGGATGCGCTCGCGCAGCGATTCGATGACTTCGCCGCCTTCGACGATGGCGCGCATGAGCGAGCCGTCAGCCGTGCCGCAGTCTTCTTCGGTGACCACAAGGTCTTGCGTCACATCCACCAGACGGCGCGTGAGGTAGCCGGAGTTGGCGGTTTTCAGCGCCGTGTCAGCCAGGCCCTTGCGCGCGCCGTGCGTGGAGATGAAGTACTGCAACACGTTCAACCCCTCGCGGAAGTTGGCGGTGATGGGCGTTTCGATGATGGAGCCGTCTGGCTTGGCCATGAGGCCGCGCATGCCGGCCAGCTGGCGGATCTGGGCGGCGGAGCCGCGCGCGCCGGAGTCGGCCATCATGTAGATGGAATTGAAGGACTCCTGATCGACTTCCTGTCCGTTGCGGTCTTGCACTTTCTGCTTGGCCAGCTGGCCCATCATGACCTTGGAGATTTCGTCGCCTGCCTTGCCCCAGATGTCCACCACTTTGTTGTAGCGCTCGCCTGCGGTGACAAGGCCGGCGTCGAACTGCTCGGCGATTTCTTTCACCTCGGCCTCGGCGCGGGCAATGATTTCGGGCTTTTGCGGGGGCACGAGCATGTCTTCAATGGCAATGGAGATGCCCGCGCGCGTGGCCAGCCGGAAGCCGTTTTGCAAGAGCTTGTCGGCCATGACGACGGTGTCCTTGAGGCCGCATTTGCGGAAGGAGGCGTTGATGAGGCGGGAGATTTCCTTTTTCTTCAGCGCCTTGTTCAGCAGGGCGAAGGGCAGGCCCTTGGGCAGGATTTCCGACAGCAGGGCACGGCCCACGGTGGTGTCCACCAGGCGGGTGGAGGGGGCGAGGTCGCCCGTGGCCTTGTTCTTGGCCCATTCGGTCAGGCGCACGGTGACTTTGGAAGTCAGCTCCACTTCGCCCGCGTCCAGCGCGCGTTGCACTTCGCCTACATCGGCGAACATCAGGCCTTCGCCCTTGCCGTTGATTTTTTCGCGCGTGGCGGAGTACAGGCCCAGCACCATGTCTTGTGAGGGCACGATGGAAGGCTCGCCGGAAGCGGGGAAGAGCACGTTGTTGGAGGCCAACATGAGCGTGCGCGCTTCCATCTGCGCTTCCACGCTCAGGGGCACGTGAACGGCCATCTGGTCGCCGTCAAAGTCGGCGTTGAAGGCGGCGCACACCAGCGGGTGCAGCTGGATGGCCTTGCCTTCAATCAGGATCGGCTCGAACGCCTGGATGCCCAGCCGGTGCAGCGTGGGCGCGCGGTTGAGCAGCACGGGGTGCTCGGTGATGACTTCTTCCAGAATGTCCCACACCACGGGGGTGCCGGCTTCCACTTCCTTCTTGGCGGCCTTGATGGTGGTGGCGATGCCCATCTGTTCCAGCCGGGCGAAGATGAAGGGCTTGAAGAGTTCGAGCGCCATCAGCTTGGGCAGGCCGCACTGGTGCAGCTTGAGCGTGGGGCCGACGGTAATGACCGAGCGGCCGGAGTAGTCCACGCGCTTGCCCAGCAGGTTCTGGCGGAAGCGTCCGCTCTTGCCCTTGATCATGTCGGCCAGCGACTTCAGGGCGCGCTTGTTGGCGCCGGTCATGGCCTTGCCACGGCGGCCGTTGTCCAGCAGGCTGTCCACGGCTTCTTGCAGCATGCGCTTTTCGTTGCGGGCGATGATTTCAGGCGCTTTCAGCTCCAGCAGGCGGCGCAGGCGGCTGTTGCGGTTGATGACGCGGCGGTAGAGGTCGTTCAGGTCGCTCGTAGCAAAGCGGCCGCCATCCAGCGGCACCAGCGGGCGCAGGTCGGGCGGGAGCACGGGCAGCACTTCCAGCACCATCCATTCGGGCTTGATGCCGGATTTGCGGAAGGCCTCCAGCACTTTCAGGCGCTTGGTGTTTTTCTTGATCTTGACTTCGGAGCCGGTGAGGTCGCCGCGCAGCTTCTCGATTTCGGCTTCCAGATCAATGTTTTCCAGCAGTTCCTTGATGCCCTCGGCGCCCATGCGGGCGGTGAACTCGTCGCCGTATTCCTTGTACTTGGCGTCGTAGTCGTCTTCGGTGAGGATGCTGTACTTCTTCAGCGGGGTCATGCCGGGGTCGGTGACGACGTAGGCTTCGAAATACAGCACGCGCTCGATGTCGCGCAGCGTCATGTCCAGCACCATGCCCAGGCGGCTGGGCAGGGACTTGAGGAACCAGATGTGGGCGCAGGGCGCGGCCAGGTCAATGTGGCCCATGCGCTCGCGGCGCACCTTGGTCTGCGTGACTTCCACGCCGCACTTTTCGCAGATGACGCCGCGATGCTTGAGGCGCTTGTACTTGCCGCACAGGCATTCGTAGTCCTTGATGGGGCCGAAGATCTTGGCGCAAAACAGGCCGTCGCGCTCCGGCTTGAAGGTGCGGTAGTTGATGGTTTCGGGCTTCTTGACTTCGCCAAAAGACCAGGAGCGGATCTTTTCGGGCGAGGCCAGGCCGATGCGGATGGCGTCAAAGTGCTCATCCGGCGTGAATTGCTTGAACAGATCGAGCAAGGATTTCATGTGACTGTTTCCCCAATTGCTTCAAATTTGATAGCTGCCCGCGCCCATTCCACTAGGACTTGCGGCCGATTTGGCTCTGAAAACTGCGGCCAGTGGCGCATGGAAAGGCGTTTCATGGATGCGGCGGCGGGCAGGGCCGGGCGCGGCTTCAGGTGCGCTCCAGTTCGATATCCAGACCCAGCGAGCGGATTTCCTTGACCAGCACGTTGAATGACTCGGGCATGCCGGCGTCGATGGCGTGCTCGCCCTTGACGATGGACTCGTACACCTTGGTGCGGCCCTGCACGTCGTCAGACTTGACGGTGAGCATCTCTTGCAGGGTGTAGGAAGCGCCATAGGCTTCCAGCGCCCACACCTCCATCTCGCCAAAGCGCTGGCCGCCAAACTGCGCCTTGCCGCCCAGCGGCTGCTGCGTGACCAGCGAGTAGGGGCCGGTGGAGCGGGCGTGCATCTTGTCGTCCACCAGGTGGTGGAGCTTGAGGTAGTGCATGTAGCCCACGGTGGTCTTGCGCTCGAAGGGGTCGCCCGTGCGGCCGTCATACAGCTGCGCCTGGGTGCGCGTGGGCGTCAGGCCCTTGGCCTGGGCGATGTCGTCGGGGTAGGCGATCTTGAGCATGTCCAGGATTTCCTGCTCCGTGGCGCCGTCGAACACGGGGGTGGCGAAGGGCATGCCGGAGGTCAGCTCCTGCGCCATGGCGCGCACGTCCTTGTCGGAGAGTTTGTGGATCTCTTCCTTGTGGCCCGTGGTGTTGTAGACCTGCTCCAGGAAAGCGCGGATTTCGGCCAGATTGGCTTCGCGCTTGAGCATGTCGCCAATGCGCTGGCCGATGCCCTTGCCCGCCCAGCCCAAATGAACCTCCAGCACCTGCCCGATGTTCATGCGCGAGGGCACGCCCAGCGGGTTGAGCACGATGTCCACGGGCGTGCCGTCGGCCATGTAGGGCATGTCTTCCACTGGCGTGATCTTGGAGACCACGCCCTTGTTGCCGTGGCGGCCGGCCATCTTGTCGCCCGGCTGCAAATGGCGCTTGACGGCCAGATAGACCTTGACCATTTTGAGCACGCCAGGAGGCAGCTCGTCGCCCTGGGTGAGCTTCTTGCGCTTTTCTTCAAAGGCCAAGTCAAACACGTGGCGCTGCTGCTCAATGGAAGCCTTGATGCTTTCCAGCTGCGCGGCCACATCGTCATCGGCCGGACGGATGTCGAACCAGTGGTATTTATCCACTGACTTGAGGTAGTCCTTGTCGATCTTGGCGCCTTTGGCGATGTGGTTGGGGCCGCCGTTGGCGATCTTGCCGTTCAGCAGTTTCTCGATGCGGTCGAACGCGTCGGCTTCCACGATGCGGAGCTGATCGTTCAAATCCAGCCGGTAGCGCTTGAGTTCGTCATCAATGATCTGCTGGGCGCGCTTGTCGCGCTGGATGCCTTCGCGGGTGAAGACCTGCACGTCAATCACGGTGCCGCTGGAGCCTTGATCAACGCGCAGCGAGGTGTCTTTCACGTCGCTGGCTTTCTCGCCGAAGATGGCGCGCAGCAGTTTTTCTTCCGGCGTGAGCGTGGTTTCGCCCTTGGGCGTGACCTTGCCGACGAGCGTGTCGCCAGGCTGCACTTCGGCGCCCACATAGATGATGCCGGACTCGTCCAGGCGGCCCAGCTGCTGCTCGCTCAGGTTGGGAATGTCGCGCGTGATTTCTTCCGGCCCCAGCTTGGTGTCGCGCGCCATGACCACCAGCTCTTCAATGTGAATGCTGGTGTAGCGGTCATCGGCCACCACTTTCTCGGAGATCAGGATCGAGTCTTCGTAGTTGTAGCCGTTCCAGGGCATGAAGGCAATCAGCATGTTCTGGCCGATGGCGATTTCGCCCAGGTCGGTGGAAGCGCCATCGGCGATCACGTCGCCCTTGGCCAGCTTGTCGCCGCGCTTGACGATGGGGCGCTGGCTGATGTTGGTGTTCTGGTTGCTGCGCTGGTACTTGATGAGGTTGTAGATGTCCACGCCCACTTCGCCAGCCACGGCTTCGGCATCGTTCACGCGGATGACGATGCGGGTGGCGTCAACGTACTCCACCACGCCGCCACGGCGGGCTGTGACGACGGTGCCGGAGTCCACGGCGGCCACACGCTCGATGCCGGTGCCCACCAGCGGCTTTTCGGGCCGCAGCACGGGCACGGCCTGCCGCGACATGTTGGCGCCCATCAGGGCGCGGTTGGCGTCGTCGTGCTCCAGGAAGGGCACCAGCGAAGCGGCCACGGAAACGATTTGCGCAGGCGACACGTCCATGTACTGCACACGATCGGCGTTCACCAGCACGGAATCGCCGTTTTCGCGGGCGGAAACCAGCTCATCGGTCAGGCGGCCTTTTTCGTCCAGTGCGGCATTGGCCTGGGCAATGACGTATTTGCCTTCCTCAATGGCGGAGAGGTAGTCGATGTCGTTCGTGACCTTGCCATCCACCACGCGGCGGTAGGGCGTTTCGATGAAGCCGTATTCGTTCAGGCGCGCGTACAGGGCCAGCGAATTGATGAGGCCGATGTTCGGGCCTTCTGGCGTTTCGATCGGGCACACGCGGCCATAGTGGGTCACGTGCACGTCGCGCACTTCGAAGCCCGCGCGCTCGCGCGTCAGGCCGCCCGGCCCCAGAGCTGAAACACGGCGCTTGTGCGTGATTTCGGCCAGCGGGTTCGTTTGGTCCATGAACTGCGACAGCTGCGAAGCGCCGAAGAACTCTTTCAGCGCTGCCGAAATCGGCTTGCTGTTGATGAGGTCATGCGGCATCAGCGGCTCTTGCTCGGCCTGGCCGAGACGCTCTTTCACAGCCTTCTCGATACGGGCCAAGCCCGTGCGGTACTGGTTCTCGGCCAATTCACCCACGCAGCGCACGCGGCGGTTGCCCAGGTGATCGATATCGTCCACCTCGCCGCGTCCATTGCGCAGTTCAACCAGAATCTTCACGACATCCAGAATGTCTTCATTGGTCAGCACCATGGGGCCGGTGGAATCTTCGCGGCCGACCTTGGCGTTGAACTTCATGCGTCCCACGCGGGAAAGATCGTAGGTGTCGGGGTTGTAAAAGAGGCGCTGGAACAGGGCCTGCACCGCATCTTCGGTTGGCGGCTCGCCGGGGCGCATCATGCGGTAGATGGCAATGCGCGCGGCCAGCTCGTCCGCCGTTTCGTCGGTGCGCAGGGTTTGCGAGATGTAGGCGCCCTGATCCAGCTCGTTGGTGTAAATGCACTGGATGTCCTGCACGCCTGCTTCACGCAGCTTGGCCAGCAAGGCTTCCGTCAGCTCGTCATTGGCCTTGGCAATGACTTCGCCCGTGTCGCCATCCACGAGATCCTTGGACAGGACGCGGCCCAGCAAGAATTCTTCCGGCACGCTGATGTGCGTGGTGCCAGACTGCTCCAGCTCGCGCGCATGCCGGGCGGTCACGCGCTTGTCCTTGGCAACGACGACCTTGCCTGCCCTGTCCGTGATGTCGAACCGCGCCACTTCGCCTTTGAAGCGGCTGGCCACAAATTCCATTTGCGCGCCACTGTCCATCAGACGGAAATTGTCGTTGACGAAGAAATACGCCAGGATCTGCTCCGGACTCATGCCTATGGCCTTGAGCAGGATCGTCACAGGCATTTTGCGGCGGCGGTCCACCCGGAAAAACAGAATATCTTTCGGATCGAACTCAAAATCCAGCCAGGAACCGCGATAAGGGATGATGCGAGCGGAAAACAGCAGCTTGCCGGAACTGTGCGTTTTGCCCTTGTCGTGCTCGAAAAATACGCCGGGGCTGCGATGCAGCTGAGAAACGATGACGCGTTCCGTGCCATTGACGATGAATGAACCTTTGTCGGTCATCAGGGGCACTTCGCCCATGTAAACCTCTTGCTCCTTGACTTCCTTGACTACCTTGTTCTGGGCGGTCGAGGACTCGCGGTCGTAAATAATGAGCTGCACGCGCGCGCGCACTGCGGAAGCGTAGGTCAGACCACGCGTTTGGCATTCACGCACGTCAAACGTGGGCTTGGCCAGGTTGTACTCAATAAATTTCATCTCGACAAAGCCGTTGTGCGAGATGATGGGAAAAGCCGATTCGAATGCCGCCTGCAGGCCTTCATGCGTGCGCTTCTTCGGGGGCGTATCTGCCTGCAAAAAAGCTGTATAGGCATCTTTTTGCATTTGCAGCAAATAAGGAATTTTTAGTACGCTTTCGCGTGTGCCAAAGCTCTTGCGAATGCGTTTGCGCTCTGTGAATGTGTAGGCCATGAAATCTCCGGGCGGTGATCGGGGCAGGATGTCTGGCGACTGTTCACGCCGCTTCGCAAATCAGCGTGGAACGCTGGTTTGCGCAAGCAGCAGCTTGGCGGCTGGCCTCTACCAACCAATGGCAGACGGCTGCGCATTGCACGCAGCCCGAACCAAGGATCTTCTTAGTCGGAAGTCAGAAGACACTTGAAAGCTCCTGCTCAACACGGAAGCTTTCAAGTGCAATCTGAAACGCAAAAAGGCTGGTCGCAAAACCAGCCTTGCCATTTCGCTTCCGGCCCTTTGAAAGCCATGCTTTGCATGGGCCAGAAGCTGCGTGGATCACTTGAGTTCGGCCTTGGCGCCAGCTTCTTCCAGCTTTTTCTTGGCGGCTTCGGCGTCGGCCTTGGGCATGCCTTCCTTGATGGGCTTGGGAGCGCCATCCACCAAGTCCTTGGCTTCTTTAAGACCCAAGCCCGTAATTTCACGCACGGCCTTGATGACGGCCACCTTGTTGCCACCCGCTTCGGCCAGCACCAGGTTGAATTCGGTCTTTTCTTCGGCAGCGGCGCCGCCAGCGGCGCCGCCAGTCGCGGCAGCAGGCGCAGCCATCGCCGCCGCGCTCACACCGAATTTTTCTTCAATGGCTTTCACCAAATCATTGAGTTCCATGACCGTCATGCTATCCAGTGCGGTCAGAAATGCGTCTTTATCAAATGCCATTTTGGTTTCCTAAAACAAGTTGGTTGATATGAAAAGCTGCTCGCTTTATTCGGCAGCCGCCGGTTCGCCTTCGCCTTTTTGAGCAGCCAAGGCTCCCAGCACAACAGCAGTACGGGATATGGGCGACATCAGCAAACCGCAAAGCTGCGCCAGCAACACTTCCTTGGATGGAATGCTGGCCAGCTGTTTCACCCCCTCGGCATCCAGGGCCTTGCCTCCATAGACGCCTCCGCGAATGACAAGTCTGTCATTGGTTTTGGCGAAATCAGCCACCACTTTGGCGGCGGCAACGGCATCCTCGGAAAAGCCATAGATGAGCGGTCCGGTCATCTGGTCGACGGCCACTTCAAATGCGCTTCCAGCTACAGCACGGCGAGCCAGCGTATTTTTCAATACACTGAGATTTACGCCTGCACTGCGTGCACTGAAGCGCAGTTTGTTCATGCCTTCGACCGTAACGCCACGGTATTCCGCCATCACGAGCGTTTGAGCTTTTGCGGCAAGGCCGGTCACTTCGGAAATGACCGCTTCTTTCTCACTGCGATTCAGACTCAAGGTCTACTCCTTTCAATAGCATCTTTTGCAGCTCACAAAATATAAACCGCATCAAATGCACTCTTCATGCAGCGACCAACTGTTCGTTATTGACTGGACACAACTAAATAATCCAAATCATAACCTTGCAGCGGGATCGCCATCTACGCTGGCTGCACCAAAAAAAGCACTTATTAAGCAGGAAAAGTCCTGCACCAGCGGTCTTGGATGACCCGCCTATTAACCTTTAACCAAGGCTAAAGTAGCGGCCCACCACTCAGTCACGCAGAATCATCTGCGCGACTGAAACTCATGCCATTCTTAGCGAGCAGCCAGGCTTTGAGTGTCTACGCGAACACCAATGCCCATCGTGCTTGACACCGCCACCTTGCGCAGATATTGCCCTTTGCTGGTCGCAGGCTTGGCCTTGTTCAGAGCCTCGATTAGCGCAAGCAGATTGCCTTCCAACTTGTCTGCTTCAAATGAACGGCGGCCAATCGTTCCATGAATAATCCCCGCCTTATCTACGCGGAATTGAATCTGGCCTGCCTTAGCATTTTTGACTGCCGTCGCCACATCAGGCGTGACGGTGCCTACCTTAGGGTTCGGCATCAAACCGCGAGGGCCGAGAATCTGACCCAGCGTGCCCACTACACGCATAGCATCTGGCGCGGCAATCACCACATCAAAAGGCATATCGCCAGTCTTGACTCGTGCCGCCAGATCATCCATGCCGACAATATCAGCGCCTGCCGCCTTAGCTTCTTCGGCTTTGGCGCCTTGCGCAAACACGGCCACCCGCGTGGTCTTACCCGTGCCATTCGGCAGCACGACTGCACCGCGTACAACCTGATCCGATTTCTTTGCATCAACGCCCAGCTGCACGGCGACATCAATGGATTCATCAAATTTCGCGGTGGCGCATTCCTTTACCAGTGCCAATGCATCTGTCAATGCATACAGCTTGGTAGAGTCCACCTTCCCCAGCAGGGCTTTTTGTTTCTTGGTCAGCTTGGCCATTTACACACCCTCCACCGTCACGCCCATGGAACGAGCCGATCCCGCGATTGTGCGAACAGCCGCATCCAGATCAGCCGCTGTCATGTCTTTCAACTTGGTTTTGGCGACTTCCTCAAGCTGGGCACGCGTAATCTTACCCACCTTATCCGTATGAGGCTTACTGGAACCCTTATCCAACTTAATAGCCTTTTTAATCAAGGTCGTCGCCGGAGGCGTTTTGATAATGAAAGTAAAGCTTTTATCAGCAAACGCCGTAATAACCACCGGAAGTGGCAAGCCCGGTTCAACACCTTGGGTCTGGGCATTAAACGCCTTGCAGAACTCCATGATATTGAGACCGCGCTGCCCCAAAGCCGGACCAATAGGCGGTGAAGGATTGGCTTTGCCAGCCGGAACTTGTAACTTAATGAAGCCGACGATTTTTTTCGCCATGCCTGGTTCTCCTAGCGGGTACCAACGTCTGCCGCGCAGACTCCCCGAACGAAACGACCCGTTTTATTAATGACTGCGCCGGGCGCGAAAACGCAAAACATAATCAGGTCTTTTCCACCTGACCAAATTCAAGCTCAACAGGAGTTGCGCGCCCAAAGATTGTAACCAATACGCGCAACTTGCTCTTTTCGTAGTTCACCTCTTCGACGGTGCCATTGAAATCAGCAAAAGGCCCTTCTTTAACACGAACGTATTCTCCAACATCAAATTCAACCTTATGCTTAGGCCTATCAGAGCCCTCTTGCATTTGATTGACGATTTTCATGACCTCGTCTTCTGAAATGGGCGCGGGCCGATTACGTGCGCCCCCCACAAATCCAGTGACCTTGCTCGTGTGCTTGACTAAATGCCAAGTATCATCATCCATGACCATTTCAACCAGCACATAGCCTGGAAAGAATTTGCGCTCGGTCGTACGTTTGACGCCATTCTTCACCTCAACCACTTCTTCTGTGGGAACAAGAATGCGTCCAAATTTACCTTGCATGCCAGCGCGCTGTACTCGTTCAACAATATTGCGCTCAACAGCCTTTTCCATGCCGGAATAAGCATGGACCACGTACCACTTTAGATCTGGATTAGCATTTTCTGGAATATTCGTCATTACTTTTTCCAGCCCAGGATCAAGTCATACATTACCCACTCAATGGTCTTATCTGTGAACCACAGAAACAGAGCTAGCGTCACAGAGAAAACAAAGACGAAAACGGTCGTCTGTATCGCTTCCCTGCGTGTTGGCCAAACAACTTTTCTGACCTCTCGCCAAGAATCTCGCCCAAAACCAATCAGACTCCGACCAGACTCCGACCACAAAAAGATGACAAAAGCCAAGACAACGGAGCCAGCCAAGCCGCTCCATTGAAACATTACGCCTTTTGGAGCCAATAGATAATAGGCTGCCAACCCTATCATTACCAACAAGACAGCAGCGACAGCCTTTATCTTGTCTGCGCCAGAGCTAACCGTTTCGACTTGAGTGCTTGACATACAAACGACGCATCTAGGCGCCAGAAAGAGCGTTCTTCAGACACGCAAGCCCACCACGAGGGCGGGCTCTTAATCGCCTAAATATGGCAGGGGCAGAGGGAATCGAACCCCCAACCTTCGGTTTTGGAGACCGACGCTCTGCCAGTTGAGCTATACCCCTGCAACAAATATCACTCGATAATTTTTGCCACCACGCCAGCGCCCACCGTGCGGCCGCCTTCGCGGAT
>ERZ773035.1992-NODE-1992-length-13846-cov-16.004496_pt1 | contig 13846 bp, 10 predicted proteins | sample MGYA00511487_ERZ773035 | MGnify/ENA primary metagenome ERZ773035 (study PRJEB29015, sample SAMEA2737985) | human oral metagenome | biome: human oral; feature: human-associated habitat; material: dental | place: China | collected 2024 ...
CGGCCCGGTGGCGCCACCGGTACCGGCTGTGGACCATTGCCCCGCCAGGGCGGTGGGCCCGTCGGTGTCGGGCACCAGCCAGGCCGTCCCCTCCTCACCGCCGGTCAGGGCCGTCGCGGTCAGGGCGTCGGTGACCACCCTGGTACCTACCTGGGCCAGGGCCGGCAGCACGGCGGCACTGTCCCAGAACACGTCCACGCCCCCCACACGGGCCGTCTCCCCGCCGGGATCGGTGACCAGCTCCTGACGACGCGCCCACAGGCGGTCACCCCGGCGCACCACGTCCGTGACCGAGGCCAGCTCACCCCTGGGCCCCCAGGACAGGCGCCGCTCCCCGCCCGGACCCGCCTGACGGGTACGCCGCCCCGCCGCGTCATAGGAGTAGGTAGTAACCGCACCCCCCACACGGGCGGCCACCAGCTGGCCCGCCGCGTCGTAGTCGTAGACCGTGGACGCCCCGTCCTCGACCCTGCGCACCAGACGCCCCGCCACGTCCCAGGACCAGGAGCAGGCCGTCCCCTCACTCGTGACGGCCCCCACCAGACGCCCCGCCGCGTCGTAGTCGTAGTCCGTACGCGCCCCGTCACGCACCTCGGCCACCACGCGCCCACCCGCGTCACGCTCCACGCCCGTCTCCTGGACCAGGCCGTGGCGGTCCACCCGGTGGCCCACCACGAACCCGTCCTCCCACTGCCAGCGGGCCTCCAGACCCGGGCCGCGCACACCCACCACGCGCCCCACCGGGTCACGCTCCACGTCCACCCGCCCCAGACCCTCCTGCTCCAGGACGGCCAGACGGTTGTTGGCGTCGTAGGAGTACCTGGTCACCACCCCGTCAGGCCTGCGCATGCCAGTACGCCGCCCCGCCACGTCGTAGGTGTAGGACACCCCCACCCCGTCACGCAGACGCGAGACCAGACGCCCACAGGCGTCCCACGTCCAGGACACCGACCCGCCGGGCCCGTCCGCGCTCATGGTCCGGGCCGCAGGATCCCGCCTGAGACGGGCCAGCAGGTCCCCGTCAGCCCGGACCTCCTCCAGGCGTCCGGCCGTGTTGTAGGCCCACTCCAGCACCCGGCCCGTGGCCTCTGCCCGGCGTACCGGGCGCCCGGAGGCGTCCCAGGACCAGGAGGTGGTGCGTCCCAGCGGGTCGGTGTCCGCTACCAGGCGCCCCATGGCGTCCCAGGAGCGGGTGGTCCTGTTGCCGGCCGGGTCGGTCACCGCCACCTGGTGGGACAGGGCGTCGTACTCGTAGCGGGTCACCCCGCCCGCACCGTCCACGGCCGCCACCAGCTGGCCGGCCGCGTCGTAGCGCAGACGCCGCGTCCCGTGCCAGGGGTCCTGGATGGTGGTGATGCGCCCGCACTTGTCGTAGCTGAAACGCACCACCCCACGCCCCGGGGTACGCCGTTCCACAATCCGCCCCGCGGCGTCAAAGCGGGTGGACACCCGGCCGCCGTCGGGCCAGATCTCGCCGACCAGGCGCGAGTCGGCGTCGTAGAGGATCTCGTAGCGGTCCCCGCCGGTGGACACGGTCGCCGACCACCGGCCGCACCGGTCGTACTCGTAGCGGTAGACGCCCCCCGTAGGCTGGGTGACCGCTACCGCCCGGCCGGCGGCGTCACGCTCGTAGCGGGTGACCGCGCCGGTGGCGTCCACGGCCTCAACCACGCGCCCGCACCGGTCGTAGCGCACCGTCTGCTCGGTGCCGTCAGGCCCGGTGACGGACACGACCCGCCCCAGGCGGTCGCAGCGGGCCTCCAGGTCCTCGCCCCCGTCGTGCACGGCCACGACCTCGCCCAGGGGGCCACGCTCCACGTTGCGGCGCACGCCCGTGGGGTCCTGGGTGGCGGACACCAGGCCGTCGGCCCCGTAGCTGATCGACCACTGCCCGCCCGCGGCGTCCTTGACGTGCGTCACAGGTGGGACAGGGCGTCGTAGCCCAGCTCCCACGTGGAGCCGTCCGGCAGCCTCATGCCGGCCAGGTTGCCCAGGTCGTCGTACCACTGGCCCACCACCCGGCCCAGGGGGTCGGTCGTCGTCTCGACCTGCCCGTCCTGCCCCCAGGACACCGTGGTGCGCCCGCCCATGGGGTCGACCCGGGCCGACATGCGCCCCGCGGCGGTGTACTCAAAGCTCCACCGGCCCCCCGTGGGGTCCGTGCGGGTGGCCAGCAGCCCCGTGTCCGGGTCGTACCGGTACTCGGTACGGTTCCCCAGAGGGGTGACGGCCGCCACCACCCGGCCTGCGGCGTCACGCTCCAGGCGCGCCACGGCCCCCTCGGCGTTGGTGACGGCCACCAGCTCACCGAAGTCGTCGTAGGCGAAGTCCACACCCACCCCGGTGGGATCCACCACCCGGGCCAGCAGGCCCCCCGGACCCCACAACAGTCGGGTGACCCCGCCCTCGGGATCCACCACACGGCAGGGCTGCCGGGCCGGGCCCTCGTAGACGAACCGGGTCACGGCCTCCACCCCGGCCCCACCGGCCCCGTCGTCGGCACCGGTGACGGTGGCGGACACCAGGCGGTCGAGCTCGTCCCACTCCCAGGCCTGGCGCGCCCCCGAGGGCAGACGACGCAGGACTATGCGGCCCCGCTCGTCGAAGACGCACGCCGTGGCCTGCCCGTCCCGGGTGCGCACCATGACCTTGTTGCCCCACCGGTCGTACCCCATGGACTGGCGCCGCCCCTGGGCGTCCACGACCCCCACCAGGCGGCCGCGCCGGTCGTGGATCCAGGTGTTGCCCCTCGAACCGTCCTCGTCGCTGGTGGCCGTCACCCCGCCAGCCAGGTAGGAGTAGCGGGTGGTACGCCCGAACGGGGAGCGCTGCGTGGTCACGCGCCCCGTCTGGTCGAACGTGTTGGTCACCTCTACCACGCCGTCAGCGTCCACGACCTGGGCCAGCAGGCTCGCCTCGTCCCACCGGTAGGTCCGTGACCCCACCGGGCGCACCACCCCCACCAGGCGCCCGACCTCGTCGTAGTCGTAGACCACGCGGCGCCCGTCCGAGGAGACGGCCCCCACCACGCGGCCGCCCTCCCAGGACAGGTCCACGAACCGGCCCCGCTCGTGGGTCAGGCGCACCAGGCGCTCACCCTCCCAGGACAGGGTCACGCCCGTCCCCGGCCCCGCGCCCGCGTGCACCACCCGGCCCACGGAGTCAATGAGCCACCGCAGGCCCCACGAGGAGGAGACCACGTAGCCCCCGCCCTGCGCGACGTCCTCATCACCGTCCAGGCGGGCACCGTCCGGGCGGGCCCCGCCGAGACCGTCAGCCTGCCCGGCACCGTCCTGGCTGGCACCGTCCTGGCCGACCGGGGTGCGTTCCAGCCACAGGCTCTCGCCCTCGGCCCGCCCCCAGCCCTGCCCGGCGCGGGGGAAGACCACCACGCGCCCGTCGGGCAGCGTCAGCCGGGCGGCGTCCCCGGTAAGGACCAGGCCCACCTCGGCCCACGAGGACCAGCCCCGCCCGAAGGCACCCACCACCGGGTTCAACGAGCTGTAGGAACGTGTCCACGCCAGGGACCCGCTCGCCCCGGCGAAGCCCAGATCCTCCTCGACCTCCAGGAAGGCGCCCGTACTGGTGTTGACCGGGTCGTCGCTGTAGCCCGTGGTGGGCGGGGACCCGTAGGCCGTGGGCGGGTCGATCACGATGTCCGCACGCTGGCTGGACACACCCGCACCGGCCAGGACCGCCTCCACGGCGCTGTCCGGCAGGGCGGACACCTCACCGCTGCCTCCCGCGTCCTCAAAGGCCTGTCCCACGGTCTGGGCCCACTTGGCATCCTCTTCGTTGGCCAGCAGCCACTGCCGGTAGCCTGACAGCACGCTCGAGGCGTCCAGGGTGGCCCACGAGCAGGAGGTGGCGAAGTCCAGGCAGTAGCCCTCGAGCTGCCCCGGGACCGCCCTCTGCGCCTCGTCGGCCGCCCGCGACTTCGTGGCGAAGTCCTTCAGGTCACCGGGTCTGGCCGACGACGTCCCGCTCGAGCTCCCCACGCTCCCCGGCTGGGGTGTCTGACGCGCCTGGGTGCACCCGCGGTCACCGACTCCGAGGGTCCCTCGTCGTCGTCGGCGATCTCCTTGTAGGGCGGTTCCTCGCCTCCACCTACGCGGTCCAAGGTCCTCTCCCAGAAACCGCGCTTTGCGCGCCGCTCGGCCCACTCCCGCGCGGCCCGACGCCGTGCGTTCTCCGCACGGGCCTTGACCGTCACGGCCTCGACCTTCTTAGCCACCAGATCCAGGTTACGTACGATCTCGTCCAGGTCAGACAGCTGAGTGGTCCCGTTGGTCCTAAAGACTACCGAGAAGTGCCCCTTGAAGTCCTTGCCGGCATTAAGTCGGTAACTAGCCCGCTTAGGATGCTGATCCCGCAGGTTGCGGGCTGCCAGGCGGAACATCGCGGCCAGGGAGTTCGCCACGCTGAAGTCGTAGGCGACGTCAGGCATTCCCTTGAGGTTGTCAAGGTTCGCGTCATTGACCTCCACGGGCCGCCTCACCTCCCTGCCTGATCATGTCCCTGCCCGGTCGCGGCCGTAACCGTTCTGTGATCAGGAACATACCGCACATCCTGTAGCGCCAACAGGGGCGGCCCACACCTGTTCACCCACAGCAGAATAAGGGTAGTCGTAGCCGCCCGTCGATCCTGGTAGGCCCGCTGGCCCGGGTGGTTCTGGGGCCCCGCTGGCCCAGTTGGTGCTGGTGGCGCGGGTGTGCTGGCTGCCGGGGCCTGGTGGTGGCTGGCCTGGGCCTGCTGGGGATGCGGGCGTACGACCCAGCGGTGGTCGGGCTCCTCGTCGCCCCGCACAGGACATACTGATAACGGCAAGGTGGAGGGAACCCTTAGCCACTACGGATTCGGAGACTGGAGCAATGTCACCTGGAACAGACCCGACGGCGTCGGCTAACGGCGTGGACTACGCGGTCATAGAGGGCGGGGAAGTCGTCTACGAGATGTACGGGCCCCAGGGCCCGTGCGCGTCCAACCTGATTGGCAACGAGCTCATCATCTACCACAGCACAGGCATTCTGAAAGTGTGCCTGAGCATTATCCAGGTCCCCGTCAACCCGCCCGCCTGCTGGCGGCCGGGCTGCGACATGATCTGCCTGTTCCTGTCCCTCCGCGGGGACGTGGAGGTAGCGGGCACCACCGGGACCGGAACCGACGAGATCTACCTGGGAGGTACGGGCCACGGGCGAACCGAGCTGCGCCTGGCCCGCCAGGGACACAGCATCCGCGTACGCGCCCGCACCTGCCTACTGGACCACTACGAGGCCTACGGCTACAACCCCTACTAAACCAATCCGGCTCGGGGATGATCCCAAGCTCACTCTCCTCATGGAGCTACAAACCGCTACTAGACGGCTCGGCTAGCCGCGGACCAGGGTACGAGAATTAAGGAGGACATAATGGGTAGGTCATCTGGCATAAGCATCCCGACTGGCTGGTGGGCCGCGGGCCTCTCGGGGTGCCGGGGGCTGTTCGAGGTGTTCAACCGCCGTCCGGCGTCTCTGGAGGGGGCGGTGTGCCTGCGTGTCCGCTTCGTCAACTTTGACGATGTCCGCCTGGTTGTGGAGCTGGCCGACGCCCCCGACCCCCTCCCGGCCAGGTGGGCCGCCCGAGGCAACAACGCCCTACGCCTGCGCATACAGGCATCGAACCTACTCGACCTCCACGCCCACGGACACCCCAACGGACCGTGCAACATAGAGGTCACCACCACCCCAGAAGGAGTACTCACCAGAACCTGGAACCCCACCTACGAGGCCAGGATACTGACACAGTACGGCCTGCTCAGCCACATGAAGCCCTTCCACCGACACGCACCTGGCACACCAGGTAAGGAGGACGGATCCTGGCGTGAGTGGTGACTACGGGGTTGACTGGGGTTCCCTGCGTACCAGGGGCGGCGTGGGTACGGCTCCTGGGCTGATCAGGGCCCTGCTGCACGCGCCGCGCCACCTGGACCGTTCCAGCCTTCGCAGGACCCTGCCCCGTGCCGGGGACGGACCAAGGACCCCGGCACCACCAGCGCGGCAGTCAGCAGCCGGGCAGTTACAGCATCGGATCCGGGAAAGCCGGGCCCGAGCCCCACCCGCTGCCGCCCACCGCCGGGCAGTTACAGCACCGGATCCGGGAAAGCCGGAGAACTATTCACGACTGCGGCCATGCCGAGGGGTGGTTTGTCGCAATCTGAGGATCAGAACCGACCCTACCCCGCTCCCGTCTTTGTGCACTTAATGTCCACGCAGGTCAGAGACCCGAGTCTTGACGGAGTCACAGGTGCCCCTCGTTCTGATCCTCAGATTGCGACACAGGCGGAGATCTGGGCGCACAAACGGTGGGAAAATTACCCGCGCTACGCCTGGGGACGCAGGGCCACCATCAGGGCCTCAACGGCCAGCAGTGGGGAGACGGTGGAACGCAGCCTGGCCCGGCACTCCTCAATCGCGGCGATCCGGGCCAGGGACTGCTCAGGCCCGGTCGTGGCAGCCACCTGGTCGAGCTCGTCCTCCAGATCCACATTGACCCGCTCGACGTCGCTGCCCATCTGGGTGGCCAGCACGTCACGGTAGAAGGAGAGCAGGTCGATCATGGCCCGGTCCAGGACGTCGGTACGAGCCCGCTTGGCCCGGCGCTTCTGGTCCTCCTCCAGCGCCCGGACCTGGGCGCGCAGGGACGGGGGGACCCTGGCGTCGCCCTCCAGGCCCAGGGCACGCAGGAGCGCGGCCCTCTCCCGGGCGTCACGCTCGACGGTAGCGTCCTTGGCCTCGGACTCGGCGGCGTCCACCAGGTCAGCGGCAGCCAGGACGGCGTCGCCCACGCTGCGCAGGGACACCGGCGACATGAGCAGACGGCGGCGCCGCTCCCAGGCCCCGGGGTCGGTGGCCAGGTGCCGGGCGAGCCCAATGTGGGACTGGCTGGCCCGGGCCGCTCGGGCCGCGAGCGCCGGATCAGCCCCGTCACGTCTGACCAGGAGCTCGGCGACGGCGTCGGGGGGCGGGACACGCAAGGTCACCAGGCGGCAGCGGGAACGGATGGTGGGCAGGACGTCGTCGGCGCTGGGGGTGCACAGGAGCCAGACCGTCTGGGGCGGGGGCTCCTCAATGGACTTCAGCAGCACGTTGGTGGTGCGCTCGGCCATGCGGTCGGCGTCCTCCACCAGGATGACCCGCCAGCGTCCGGTCCAGGGGCGGCGCTGGGCCTCGCCAATGAGGCCCTTGACCTCCTCCATGGTGATGAGGAGCTTCTCGGTGGCCAGGCGCACCACGTCGGGGTGGGTGCCGCTCATGACGTCCCGGCAGGGCTTGCACCGCCCGCAGCCGGGGGTGGGGCCGGTGCACTGCAGGGCGGCGGCGAAGGCGCGGGCGGCGACCGAGCGGCCCGAGCCGGGCGGCCCGGTGACCAGCCAGGCGTGGGTCATGGCCGAGGACTCCGGACGCGGATTGCGGGGCCGGGCAGAGGCTGGCCGGGGAATGCCGTCCCCCGACTGGCTGGCGCCCTCTGGCTGCCCGGTACGTTCCAGCTGCCCGGCACGCTCCGACTGGCTGACGCCCTCCGTCAGCGGGGTATTCTGTTGGGGACGGACTGGCTGCGGCTGGGCGCGGCCGTCCTCCGCCAATGAGGCGGCTTCTTCCGGCCTCACGTCGGCCCCCAAGGTTGTAGCCAGCGCGGCCCCCTGCAGTGCGGCTGGCCCCGCGTCAGCCCCCTGCACCGTGGCTGCTGACCCGGTCCCCAGGGCTGTAGCTGACCCCGCGTCGGTCCCCGGGGTTGTAGCTGACCCTATATCCGAGGCGGTGAGGCGACCTTCACGCTCCTCGGCGGCTACCCGGGCCGCCCGGGCTGCCTCAGTAAACCGTGCTACCACGGCCTCCTGGCCGACGACGTCGTCCCAGACGCTCACTGCCCCACCTCCTGCGCCAACTGCTCCGTACTCTGCCAAGCCAGCCGCCCAGCGCTCCCCCGCCGGGCCAGCCGCCCCTGGGCGAGCCGTTCTCGCAGCAGCGGGAGCACCTCCGCGCTGACCTGGCATCCTACCGTCTCAATCTCCTGGGCGGCGTCGACCACCACGAAGCGATGCGGCTCGGCGGCGGCCAGGTCCAGGAACTCCTGGCGCAGGGTGGCGCGGAAGGAGTCAGGCTCCTGCTCGATCCGGTCGCCCAGGCCCCGACTCCTGGCGCGCTGGGCGGTCAGGGCGGGGTCGGCGTCGAGCAGGACGGTCAGGTCCGGCAGGAGGGAGCCGGTGGCCCACAGGGAGAGGTCGCGGACCTCCTGGGGTCCCAGGGCGCGGGCGGCCCCCTGGTAGGCCACGGAGGAGTCCAGGTAGCGGTCGGTGAGCACGACGGCGCCGCGCTCCAGGGCCGGGAGGATACAGGTCGCCACGTGGTGGGCGCGGTCGGCCGCGTACAGCAGGGCCTCGGCGCGGGGGGAGACGTACCCGCCGTGGAGGAGGAGCCTGCGGATGGAGGCGCCGAGCTCAGTGCCTCCCGGCTCCCGGGTCAGGACGTACTCGACCCCGGCCTCCTTCAGGACAGCCTCCAGGAGGCCGATCTGGGTGGTCTTACCCACGCCGTCGCCCCCTTCCACGGAGATGAGCAGGCCGGTCCCGGGGCGGGCGGGCAGGTCTGGCGAGGTGGTCATGAGCCTGCCTCCGGGGTCGAGGGCGTGGGGTCGCCGAAGAAGGTGCGGAAGTAGCCGTAGAAGTTCCAGTTGCCCCAGGAGGTGCAGGAGTCCCCGCCCGAGGCCGCCGCCTGGTTGGACTGGTAGGGCGTGTAGTCGTACAGGCCAGCGGTGGACTGGGTAGCGGCGGTCAGGTCCGCGGCCCCGCAGTCGGGGTCGGCGGAGTAGGCCACCTGCGTGGTCACCCCCTGGACCACCCCGTACTCCCAGGGGTTGAGGCGGTAGAGCTGGAACTGGGAGGCGGCGGCGTAGATCTGGTGGAAGAAGCCCCCCCACTGGGCGTTGCAGGTGGCCCCGTCCGGGCAGGCGTAGCCCGCGGCCGCCTCGTAGGCCCGGGCGGTCAGGGTGCGTCCGGAGGCGGTGAGCAGCCCCTGCTCCTTCTGGATGAGGACCAGGAGGACCTGGGGGTTGACGCCGCAGGCGGTGGACACCTTGGAGACGATCGCCGCCGCTGTCTCGCCCTTGGCCCCGCGGTAGGCCTCACATGTGCTCGTGGCCTCCTTGTCCTCGGTGTCGAAGGTGGAGGCCGCCAGGCAGGGGGTGCCGTCAACGCCGGGGACGCAGCCGTCGTTGACGGTGGAGATGAACCTGGCGACCTCGGCGGAGGTCATGGCCTGGCTGTTGTAGAAGACCTCGTCGTCAATGAGGTGGTTGGGGTCGTAGCCGGTCATGTCCAGGGAGACGGGGGCGGGGGAGCTCCTGCTGGTGGACCCCGGGGATGAGGCGGGGGGGGACATGAGGTTGGCGACAATGAGCCCGGCCATGAGGGTGGCGGCGAAGGTCACCAAGGCAATGGTCACCGGGCTGGCCGTGCGACGACGGCGCCACCAGGGGCCCGTCAGGGGGACCCACGCCAGGATCCGGGAGGTGGTGCCGCGGGAGGCGGCGGCGGTGCCCGGGGTGCCGGACCTAGGGGCACTGGCGACGTCGGGGGTACCGGACCCGGGGGTGCCAGCGGATCCAGGGGTGACGGGGGTACCGGACCCGGGGGTAGCGGCAGATCCAGAGGCGGCAGGGGTGCCAGCGGATCCGGCCTCCTGACCGTTCCCCGGCCCCGTGGGTGACGCCCCCTCGCGGGCCGACGCCGAGCGCGCCGTCGGTCCCGACGGTGACTGCGACCGACCCGGCCCCGACTGACGGCCGGAGGGCGCAGCACGACGAGGGCGAGGGGGGCGGCGCGGAGAAGGCAAGGACATCACCGCCATGCTGCCACACTCATGCCCGGCTCCCGGTCAGCCCTCGGTCAGCCCTCAGCTGCACGCAGACGCGCGAGGACGTGGGCGTACCGCTCCCCTATGTCCTGGTGAGCCACCGGGTGACCGTCACGGCTCCAGGCCATGAGGTGCCTCAGGTCAAAGCGGCGCGAGCAGCGCGAGCAGGAGAGCGGGACGGTCGGGCGGCGTATCCGGCTTACCTCGTGGCCCGCCGGGCACACCCCTACCCACCGTCCCGGGACGCGGGGTGCGTCAGCAGCCACGAGCCGCGCGCCGCTGCCCCCGAGCCGCCGGGCCTCGGCGCGCCAGACGGCGTCGTGCCCGTGGCGGGTGCCGACCCGGGCGTGGGCAATCTCATGGACAACGGTCTCGCGGACCTCGGCCTGGGAATAGAGGGCCATGAGATGGCGCGAGAGGGTGATACGGCGGCGGCCGTGGTCGCAGCTCCCGGCGCGACGACGGGCCCGGTCCCAGGCCAGGTCCCAGTCCCCGACCCCGTGCTCGTCCATGAGGGAGCGCGCCAGGGCCAGGACGTCGGGCAGATCCATGGTGGCAGGGTAACGGCTGGCACGCGCCCTTGTGCGGGTAAACGCCCTCGTACGGGCGAGCTTGCCGACGTCGGGGCTCGCCGGCGGCCTGTCAGCTGCAAGCGTCCCCTCGCGTAGGCGCGCCTCCCAGCACGACGAGACCGGGTCCAATCCCAGGAGCATCCGGGAGCAGCTGGCCTGCTGGTGGCCCACGGCACCTAAGTTCGGCCTGCCCCGAGGGCGCCCCTGGTGCGGGCGAGCTTGCCCTCGCGTGGTGAACGCACGTACCCCGCCGCCGACACCGGCTTGGAAATGCGAGCTTCCCCTCGCGTAGGTGAACACGCCGGTACCTGACCTCATCCGGGTCCTGGTAGGCGCGACGTCCACTCGCGTGGTGAACGCGCCCTGACCCAGGTGAACGCCCTTTCATACGGTTGAACGCTCTCTAACCCTGGTGAACGCCACTCTAGGTAGCGTTCACCTATACAAGAGCGCGTTCACCCGCACGAAGTGGCGTTCACCCACACGAGAGGGCGTTCACGAACGGAACCACCCCACCAGCAGGACGGAGGCCAGCACGTCCACCCGCACAAACAGGCGTTCACCCACACGAGAAGGTGTTCACGAACGGAACCATCCCACCAGCAGGACGGAGGCCAGCGCGTCCACCCGCACAAACAGGCGTTCACCCGCACGAGGGCACGTTCCGACCTGTGGAACGCGGCCCTGATCTCCTCCACGCACGCTCCCCCACACAAGGGCACGTTCACCTTGAGCTGGCCCGGCCCCGACGCTTGCGACAGAACTGGCCACGACGTCGGGAGACTGCAAGGATGGATGAGGCGGTGTCCCGGTCCGCCGGGAGCACCCGACCGTCCTACCAGGAACCATGAAGGAGCCGCCCATGCTCGTTACCACCACCCCCACCGTCGAGGGCTACCCCGTCACCCAGTACCTGCGCGTGGTCTGCGGGGAGACCATTGCCGGTGTCAACGCCTTCAAGGACATTGCTGCAGGCTTCCGCAACCTGGTCGGCGGGCGCGCGGAGTCCTACGAGCGTGAGCTCATGCAGGCCCGGGAGACCGCCCTGGCTGAGATGGTCCAGCGCGCCCAGGAGCTCGGGGCCGAGGGCGTGGTCGGCGTGGACATTGACTACGAGACCCTGGGGGCCGACAACGGCATGCTCATGGTCACCGCCTCGGGCACGGCGGTACGTTTTAGCCGCTGAGCGGGGCCGTGCGCGCGGTTCTGCGCAGAAGGTAGCCGACTGTGCGTAGGACGGGTCCAGGCTGCTTTCTGCGCAGATCACTGCGCACACAATGCTCCCTGCGCATAAGGGTCAGACGACGGCGACCAGGCAGCGCACCGGGGCGTCCTCATGTTCCCCTGCGCACAGGGGCCAGGCGACGACGGCCAGGACGCAGGTGGCGGGCGCGCCCCGGGCCCCACGCGCACGAGGCCCAAGCAGACCGCCCGCCTTAGGCTGGCCCGCCTTAGGCCGTCAGACCGGGAGCCGGCCCACCTTGCACCGGGAACCAGCCCGGCCCGCCTTAGGCCGTCAGACCGGGAGCCGGCCCACCTTGCACCGGGAGCCAGCCCGGCCCGCCTTAGGTCGTCAGACCAGGAGCTGGCCCGCATTGGACCGGGAGTCAGTCCAGGTCGGTAATGTGCCCCTTGGGGTCGGAGACCCGCAGCATGAGCACCATCCCCAGGACGAGCACCAGCACGATCCCCAGGATCCCCCAGTACCCGGCCTCGTCCTTGCCGACCACGAACGCCCCGCCCCAGATGGCCACGCCGTACATGGCCGGGGCCAGGAAGGAGGCCGCGCGCCCGGTGGTGGCGTAGAGGCCGAAGATCTCCCCCTCACGCCCCTTGGGAATGAGCCGGGCCAGGAACGTGCGCGACGCCGACTGGGCGGGCCCCACGCACGAGGACAGCAGGAGCCCCAGCGCCCAGAAGGTGACCGGGCCGCCGTCGTGCAGCGCGAAGATCAGCAGGCTCATGACCACCAGCACGGCCAGGCTGCCCATAATGACGCGCCGCGGCCCCAGCAGGTCGTCCAGGTACCCGGAGACAATGGTGACGACGCCGGCTACCACGTTGGCGACAATGGCGAAGACGAGGACGTCGTCCTGGGTGAAGCCGAAGGTGCTCTTGGCGATAATGCCCCCGTAGGTAAAGACCCCGGCCAGCCCGTCACGGTAGATGGCGGCGGCCAGGAGGAACCACAGGACCTCGGGGTGGGAGCGGTAGAGGCCCACGAGGGTGCGCCACAGGCGCCGGTAGGAGGACAGGACGGACTCGCGCCGGGCGGGGCTGGCCACGCCGCCTGAGGCGGACTCCCAGTCGGCCGGCTCGCTCTCCATGGCGGCCTGGTCGCGCGCCGAGCCCCGGGTGGCGGAGTGGGCCAGGCGGGCCCGACGGCGTCGGGCGGAGCGCCCGGACTGGCTGAGCAGGAGGGGGAGCGCGGACAGCCCGAGCCAGGCGGCGGCCACGAGCATGGACACACGTATGTTCAGGCCGTTGGCGTCGCTGACCCCGAACCAGTTGCCCTCCTTAATGAGCCCGTAGTAGAGGAGGAGCATGAGGACGATCCCGCCCAGGTAGCCCATGCCCCAGCCCAGCCCGGAGACCGCTCCGACGCGGTCCTTGGTGGTCAGCTGGTTGAGCAGCCCGTTGTAGTTGACGCCCGCCAGCTCGAAGAAGATATTGCCCACCCCCAGCAGGGTGATGCCTGCCCACAGGTAGCGGTGCTCGGGGATAATGAGGTAGAGGGAGGCCGAGACGGCCACCACGATGGCGGTGTAGACGCCGAGCCAGAAGACGGTACGCCCCTGGCGGTCGGCGCGTTGGCCGGTGACGGGGGCCAGCAGGGCGATACAGGCCCCGGCGACAGTCAGCCCCAGGGACAGGGCGGAGGTGTTCTCCGTGGGGTTGCCGAAGCCGGGGTTCGTGGTCAGGTAGACGGTGAAGACGAAGGTGGTGATGACGGCGTTGAAGGCCGCCGACCCCCAGTCCCACAGCCCCCAGGCCAGGACCGGCCAGGTCAGCAGGCGTGAGTGGTGGGGCACCATGGTGCCGGGGCCGGGGGTGGTCTCAGGACTGTCCGACGGCGGTGCCCAGCTCTCGTCCTGGGCTGACCGTGGGGGCGGGGATGATGGGGTCATGCACGCAGCCTACGGCTCCTGGCGGCGCTCGTCGTACCAGGCGACGGCGACGCGCGGGGCAGGAACTTGTACGCCAGGCGGCTGCTCGGCGAGAGGTCCGAAGCCGCCAAGTCGGCGGCAGGAGCTTGTACGCTAGGGCGGCCGGCCCCGCGCGCGCCAGCCAGCGCCCCCGGCCACACCGGACAGCGGCAGCCCGCTGGACCCGCCCGCGCGTGCCCGCTGGCGGCCGACCCGTACCCGCTGGCGGCCAGCCCAC
>ERZ773035.2000-NODE-2000-length-13819-cov-13.149738_pt1 | contig 13819 bp, 9 predicted proteins | sample MGYA00511487_ERZ773035 | MGnify/ENA primary metagenome ERZ773035 (study PRJEB29015, sample SAMEA2737985) | human oral metagenome | biome: human oral; feature: human-associated habitat; material: dental | place: China | collected 2024 ...
GCTATGCGTCCGGTTTGCTGCCTCAATCGGACGAAAAAATCTACGCCAATCTGACAGACTTCATTTTATCAGCGATTCCTTTATTCAAATACATTCTACCACATAATTCTGCAAATGGAAAATGGGATGATTACAGAAAGTTTAGCAGCTTTCTGCGTTCATCCCATTTTTATACAATCTTCGTTTAGAACATCCAGTTTACCGATGCGCCGCCCGTAACGCCCTGGCGCTTGCCCTGCCAGCCCGTAAGATGGAGGTCATAGTTCACGCGGCTCGCCTTCGGTGCGAAGCGGTAGCCAAGTTCGAGGAGGGCGCTTGATCCCTTGAGAGTGGGGGTCGGTGTCCCCTCGCCGTCGTAGCTTGCGCGTGCATCGCCGCCGAACTCATACTCCCACGCAAGTCCTGCATAAAGCTGTGCCGCATCCTTCAACTCCTGCGTCCAGCGTAGGCCGAGGCGCGTGCGGTGCGAATTCACCGCATCGAAATGATAACGCTCGCCCGTGGAGATCGTCTCGTCCGCAGCGCCCGTATGCGCGTGGAAATAGCGCAGGTACACATTCAATGTGTCCTTTTCGCGCAGACGCAGTTCCTTGCCGATGCCAAGATGCCCCGCATAGTAACTGCTTGCGCTGTCGTAGCTGGCGGCGGTGCCGTCCAAGACGCCCGCATAGTCGCTCTTTGTACGCCCCAGACGCATGGACGCTTCTGCCCATGTGCCATCCATCGTCTTGAGCTTTGCCATAACGCCGAGCCCGAGATAGCTTGCCGTGCCATCCGCGTGCGTGCCGTCGTCGAGGTAGGAGTCGTAGCTGCCGCGACCGTACTCGACGAACGGACCAAAGGTGAGCGTTCCCTCCGCCACGGCGAGCGGACGCGCCCAGCCGACACCGAGACTCCACCCCTTCATATCGACATGGGAGCCGGTCTTATACTTCATTGCATTGCCGCCCATGCCTGCCCAAAGTGCATAGCTGCCACCGTCTGCCGCACCTTGTCTTGCAGCCTCCTTCTGCGCCGACGGCAGTGCCGTCTCCACGAGGAAATCTCCGCCGCTGCCGAGGAACGCCGCTGCACCCGCACGTGTCTCGACGAAGGATTTCGCCTGCTCGGCAAACCCGACACTCGTCACCGTTGCGATGAGCTTGTTCCGATTCGCTGCATCTGGGGCAACCGCGAAGCGATAGAGACGCGACACGCCGTCCATGCCCTCGCCCGTAACGCGTGCGGCATCCCCCGTGATGTTGCCCGCCGCATTCTCCATCAGCGTGAACGTATCGCCCTTTTGGAGCTTTGCGGCTGCACCGCTGCGTCCGACGCGGATCTTCAGCCCGCTTACATCCTTGTCGCCGCCCGCATTCATCAGCTTCAGCAGCGTGGGTGCGGTATTTGCCGCCGCATCCCCGAGGTAGAAATGGAGATTCTGCACGCCCGCAAAGTCTCCGATCTCCGAGGAGCGCGCCGCATTGTAGTATACAGCAAGCGTATTGTTCACGCCGCCCGCCGTACCGCCGACGAGTCCGCCTGTCACGGTGCCCGTGACGTGCGTGCCGTGCAGGGCAATCACGTTGCCCGCCGCCGCTGTGCCGCTGCCGCCCGTCACATTGCCCGCGAGGTCAAAGGTGCCGAGATCGAGCGTATTGTGCGAGGCTGCGCCCGTCGTCGAAACAGCACCCGTGAGGGTTCCTGTGAAATTGCCGCCCAGCGTCACGACGTTGCCCGTCGCATCCCCAGATGACTGTCCGCCGATGACTGCCGCCGCAGAGCCGCTGGTCACCGTCACGGTGTTGTTCGTCGCCGTGCTGCCGCGCCCGCCGATGACATCACCAAGGGGGCTGCCACCGTCGATGTGCACGGTATTCTTCGTTGCTGCACCGTTTGCCGCAAATCCACCATAGACATTCGTTACAGTCACGCCGCTCTTGACCGTGACAGTATTGTCATGGCTGTCGTTCTTATCCGTCTGCGTCGTGCCAGCGCCGCTCGTATGACCGCCGTAGAAGTCGGCATAGTTGCCCGAGGTCAGCTCCACTGCGTTGTTGCGCGTAGAGTTGCCCGCACGCGAGATGCCGCCGTAGCCGTTCGCATCGCCCGCGAGTGTCACGGGTGCCGTCACCCCTGCGAACTGATACGACTCCGCGCGGATACTTGTCACGTTCGTATCCGAATGCGTGTCCGTGTCGATGTTGCGCTCCGTCGTATCCGTCGTCGTCGTGATTGCGCCCGTGTAGTTCGCCACATCCAGACCGTGCGGATTGGAGAGAAGCGTCACCCCTGCGCCCGAGCCGTCCGTTGTGAGCTGCGCCCAGTCCAGCCATGTGCGCGCCGTCCCCGTGATGCCGAGCATCGGCGTTGCCGTGCTTGCCCCTGCGAGGTCAAAGTGGAACTTCTGGAAGCCATTCATCTGTGCGGCGGTGCTGTTGCCCTTGACGCGCAGTGTGTTGTCCGTACCGCCCGCCGCCGTGCCGACCATGCCGCCTGTCACCGTACCGCCAACCGCAGCATTCGTCAGCTGGACGGTATTGTTCGTCGCCGTGCTGCCGCGTCCGCCGATGACAGCCCCGCCGATGGTCGTGCCGTCAATATGCACCGTATCGTCGTGCGCCGCACCGTTTGCCGCAGACCCGCCGTAGACATCGCCCGTGACCGTCGCGCCGCTCTTTACCGTGACGATATTCTTGTAGCTCGCGTCTTTGTCTTCCGCAGTCGTGCCCGTACCTGTTGTCCAGCCGCCGTAGACATCCGTATGCGTGCCGCTCGAAAGCTCAATCGTATTCTCACGCGTGGAGTTGCCGCCGACGGAGCGTCCGCCCCAAGTGTCTGTGCCGATCTGCGACGGAGCTGTCTGCCCATTGAATGCGTAGCTTGTGGACGTAATCTCATGTGCCGTGGGCGCCTGCGTGTCCGTGTCGACGATGTGCTCGACGCTATCATCCGTCGCGACCTTTTTCCCATTATAGGTCGATCCGAACGCGATGTCCGATCCACTCTGCCGCATGAGCGTGATTGTTTGGTTCAAAAGGGATGCTGCGGGCGTTCCGGTCACAGATAGCTGCGTCCAGTCCATATCCGTCTGTACCACGCCGCCGACCGTCAGCAGCGGATTTGCCGTGCTCGCCACACCCGCAATATCAAAGGCGTATTTCTGCACCTCTTTGATGCGATCCTGTACGGTGTTCACGCCCTTCACGGTCAGCGTGTTGCCCGTACTGGTCGTGCCGTCGCCGCCGACAATCGACTGTGCGACCGTCACGCCGCCGTTTAGATAGATCTTGTTGTTGTTTGCAATCGCGGCGCTTCCGCCAAAGACCGCCGGAACCGTCACATTCGTCAGGTGCACCTCGTTCTCTGACGCCTCCGTATGCGCGTCGCCGCCGTAGATGAGATCGGTGTATGTGCCGCCCGTGAGAACCACCTTGTTTTTCGTCACCGTTGCGCCGTTGTACGACTTGCCGCCGTAGACGGGCACGCCGATCGTACCGCTCTTGATGGTCACACTGTTCTCCGAGATCGTGCTGCCGATGCCGCCGACGATGCTCTGGACAACGCCGCCCGCAATCTCCTTCGTGTGGTCACCCGACCAGGGGAACTGTGCGCCAAGGTCTTGGAACGTCGCGTTCTCGATGGTCACACTGTTCTCGCGAATCGTAGCCAGCGGCGAAGAAAAGCCACCCGATCCGCCGTAGACATTTTGCATGAAAGCGCCGCCGCTGATCTCGACCGTATTCTTCTCCGCCGTTCCATAGGTCGAGAGACCGCCGTAGCCGCTCTGCACGACGGAACTGATCACACCGAGATGATTGCCGCTCGCCGTATTCTCCTGCCCCGTGCCGTGCGCCTCACCGGCCGTTGCCGTCTGAACCTTTGAGAGGTTGTAAACGAGCGCCGTATTATCGCGCACCGCGCCGTTCAGCCCTCGACCGCCGATCGCAATCTTCACCTGCGCCCCGTCGACATGAATGCGGTTGCGCTCGACGACGGTGCCCGCAAAGTTGCGCCCGCCGTAGCCTATGCCCGTGTAGTAGCCCGTGCCCATGAAGCTGACATTCTTGAATGTGAGCACATTGCCCACGATGGGCGTATTGTCTCCAGGTCCCGTCGATGCCCCTCCCGCCAGCTCCGCCTGATTGAGACGCGCATCGCTCGGATCCGAGATCGTTACCTCTGCCGCAAATGTCGTCTGAGGAGAGATGAGTGCCCCCCCCCCGAGGACAATGCGAGGGCAACGAAAAGAGCCAGAGAACGCCGATTCATTTTCTTTCCCATAAAATCTGCCTCCTGCATATTGATTCCTAAGGAACCACTGATAAATTCAGTACCATCATCTTGGCGCATCTTTTTTGCCCGCTTTTCGTCGGCAAATCCTCCACAGAGCACCACTCTGCGTCCGGTTTGCCTCCTCAATCGGACGAAAAAATCTACGCCAATCTGACGGACTTCATTTTATCAGTGGTTCCCTAATAAAACACGACCATGGCAATTTTACAACGAAATTAAGGAACGCGTCAAGACGGGAAAAGTTCACTTACATAAAATAATCCGAGATTACAATGGAACTTTAATCCTATTGACAAGAAGTTTTCGCCCATATAATATGCTTTTAGCTTTTTTAGTTTTTCAGATGTGAAGGAGGTTCTACGATGAAGTTGGATTTCATGCGGCGCACAGCTGTGCTGCGGGCGGGGCTTTGTGTTTTGGCGATGATGGTGCTCCTTGGCGGGAGCGTGTCGCCCGCCTTTGCGGAAACGCCGCTTGCCCTGCGGTGGATGACGGGGCGGTACGAAGGTCATCCGACGATCACGCCGTTCGGGATTCCCGTGCACGAGCGAGTATCGCAGAGCGTGAAGGATTTACAGGACAACGTGCTGATTCCAAACGGTTGGAAGAGAAATCCCGGATACTACGACTACTACAATTTCGATGGAGTTGTTCTCTTTACGCGGTGGAATGAGGCATTCAACGCGCAGGAAGAGCTGTGGATTTCCTATTGGCGCCATGCAAAGAACTGGCCGACCGGCGCAGTCTCCGGATGGACGCTGCTGTACGTGACAGAGGACGGCGAGGCTGCAACGCAGAACCTCTATCATCAGATTGCTGACGAAGTTCAGGAGATCGGGCAGGAGTATGGCTATTGGCAGTCGTTTCTTCATCAGCGGGGGCTTGGAGACGATGGCTCCTACTACACGTTTAAGCCCGCCGGTGTCGAGGGCTATGATGAGGACATGGAGCTCGGTCCCGGCGACGGCGGTGTGATTCTGACTCCGCTCCAGTGGCATGCGCACGTTGTACAGGGGCCGGACGGACATGGTGCGATCCGCACCGCCTCCGTATACATCGGTGCCCCGTACGATTATCAGCACGGAGTTGTTTATCACGAAGAGGAGGATCCCCTCCTGCAATAGAGGAATCGCTGCGTACCTCAGCCGCCCTGCCCATTTCTGCAGGGCGGCTCTTGCTGTTGATCCGCAAGTGTATGACACAAAAAAAGACTCCCGATCTCTCGGGAGTCCTTGCTGTTCAAATGGAGCTGATTATAGGACTTGAACCTACGACCTGCTCATTACGAATGAGCTGCTCTACCAACTGAGCTAAATCAGCATACCGCCGCACAGGCGATAGTGGAATTATAACCGAGGGCGGCGCTCATGTCAACCCTGTTTCAAGAAAATTTTTCATGCGGAAAAAACCCACGCACACGAGTTCCTCGGATTCCGTATTCCTCACGGGATCCGCGTGTAGAAGTCGTCATTGTAGACCGTCGTGCTGCGCTTCAGGAACGAATTGTAAAAGGGCTTGCTGCCGTAGAATTTTGTATGATAGGCAAGGTAGAATGCGATCTCGCCCGCCGGCATCGAAATGCCCGTCTCCGCCCACGATCCCTGCGGCGGCAGGAGCCGCCAGTCGTCCGCTCCCTCCTTTGCCACGTACATCTGCCGCAGATCCCAGTTGTAGAAGAAGCGCATGGTACGCACATCCGTCACGGTACCCCTGCCGCCGCTGTAGAAATCATCTTCATTGCCGATGGCGCTCCGTGCCGTGAGGACGTTCACCGCGATGATGTACTGCGGCGGCTCGTACTTTTGTACGACCAGCGAGGTGCGGTCAACGTACCATGCCGTCCCCATGTGTCCGTCGCAGAGAATGAGATCGCGGTCGCCGTTCAGATACATCGGATAGTTCGCGAATCCGACCGCAGACAGGGAAAACACAAAAAGTCCGATGAGCAGCAAACAAAATCGTTTCATTAGACAACACCTCCAAAAGATTAAAATGTATATATTTTAATAATTCTACGTTTTCTTTCAAATTCCTTCCTGCCACAAAAACAACATCCGCTTTATTTCTTTTTCATTGCTGCTTAATCTTCCTTTGGAACAATACAGACGGGAGTGAGTATCATGCTGAAAAATATTCTGTGCGCCGCCGTCTGCGCACTTAGCCTCTGCACCGCCGCAGCCGTCTGTGCTGCGCCCGAGATCATCGAGGCGGACGGTGTCTATGTGATGGGCGACAGCGACACGCCGAAAACGGCACGGGATGCCGCACGTACAGAGGCGATGCGCGCGGCGACCGAGCGGGCGGGCATCTACATCGAGAGCACGAGCGAAGTGCAGGGCTATACGCTGACGCGCGATGAGGTGCGTACGGTCGCTGCCGCCGTGCTGCGCGTTCTGGACGAGAAGGTGACGCCCGAGCTGGTCGGCGATGCGTGGCGCTATCGCATTCATCTCGTCTGCTCCGTGGACACGGACGGCATCGACCTCAAGGCGCTTGCGGGGGACAAGGCGGAGCTGGAGCGTCTGCGGCAGGAGCGCGACGAGCTGCGCACGGCGAACGAGGCGCTGAGGAGCCGTGCAGCGTATCAGCAGCCGGCTGCGCCGCGCGGCTTTGAGGTCTATGGGGATGCCGCACGGGAGCGGCGCACGGCGGCATACACGGACGAGGGCGGACAGGATGCCGTCTTCGCGGATGTGACGGCGATGATCGAGCGCGGCGAGACGGAACACGCCATCGCCGATCTCTCACTTCTCCTCCAAGACCCGAGCCTTACGGGGGATGCGCGCGCCTACGCCTACGTCCTGCGCGGACGTGCCTACTACGCGCGGAGCAGCAGTGCACTCGCCCTTGCCGACTTTGCGGCGGCGGAGCGCACGCCGCACACAGGCAGTCCCTACCCCGTCTGGCGGCTCTATGAGTACCGCGGCAGGATTCGCTATGATGAGGGGAAGTATGACGAGGCGGTGAACGATCTCATGAGCGCATGGGATGCGTCGGACAAGACGGACGATGCGCTGTGGGCGGCGCTGCGCCGTGCGGAGCGGCGGGCGGAACAAACGCGCCGTCATGCTGTGCGTGGGGACGGTGGGGCACGCGACTGGGGTGTCGTCATTGTTCCATAGGCAATGCGGACAGGCATATTGATTCAGTCATTGCGGAACTATCGACCTGATTTTGAACCAAATGTTTTGTTTCGCTATACTTATGAGTGTTATGAGCGTTAGACGAGCCTCCACGCGTATCTCGTCTGTTTCATTGACACGTACGCTGCGTGTCCTGTTTTAAAGGAGGATTTTTATGTTTCATTCCATCCGTCGTACACTCTCCATCCTCGCCGTCGGCAGTCTCCTGTGCGCACCCGCTGCACTCCTCACGGGCTGTTTCGGCAGCAACAAGGGCGAAGACCCCGCCGCAGGCGTGAGCGCACTGCTCGCCGGCAACACGACCGAGGACAAGATCGATGCGATCTCGCCCTACCTCGACGCGACGAACGACTACAATCGCTTCATCGTCACGTTCGACTACGCCATCACGCCCTCTCTCGAGGATATGCGCAGCGGCAAGCGTATGACCTACGTCACCCTCCCGCACTTCACCGATCTGAAGAAGAATCTCGAAGAAGCGCGTGCGAATCCGCAGACCGCGGGCGTCTATCCGGACATCGACGCGGAGGCGGACGCCGTGCTTGCGATCCTCAAGGATCTCGCCCCGCTCGCAGACAAGATGGAGAGCTACTACTCCTCGAAGGGCTACATGGCGGACGACTATGCCGCCGCGACGCAGATGACTGCGCAGTATCTCCCGCTCTACGACGCATTCGAGCCTGCGTACGACAAATTCGACGCCGCTGTCACGACACATTTCAAGGAAGTGCAGCTTGCCCGCCTCGAAGATATGCGCAAGGAGGGACGTGTGAACGCCGCAGCCTTCCTCGAACTGAACATGAAGGTGCGCGAGCTTGCCGATATGCTCGACAACGAAAACATCGACAAGGCTGCCGCCGAGGCGAAAATCACGGAGATCAATGAACTCGCGGCAAAGATCCCCGATGTACCCGCGCTCGGCTCCTACAAGTCGAACCTCAACCGTTTCATTGGCACGTTCCGCGGCTATGTCGCAGGTCAGGAAGACGGCAACGAGGTTGTGGAGGACTTCAACGACTTCGTGCGTTCCTCGCAGAACCTCGACCTCGCCGAGCTGGATCACAAGAAAAAGTAACGGCAATCCCATTGTCGAGAGTGCCGCAGTATAAGGCTGCGGCACTTTTTGTACCGCATTCATTTTCTCTTCTATACGTTTACTCTTTTTTGTGGTATGATAAAAATGCAGAAAACACGTGCATTCCTTTGACCTTTAGAAAGGAGCATCCACACGTTATGAAGAAACTACTCATCGCGCTCGCCCTCTGTATGGCAATGGTGCAGACCGCATTCGCCCAGACTGTCACGGTCGAGGGCGTCGGTGTTGACCGCGACTCCGCGATGCGCGACGCGGCACGCATGGCAGTCGAGCAGGTTGCCGGGATGTATTTGAACTCCGACACGGTCGTCTCGAATACCTCCGTGGAGCTGGACGAGATCCTCACGCATGCGCAGGGCTATGTCCAGAACATCAATGTCCTCAGTGAGTCCATGAGCGGCGGCGAGTACCGCGTCCGCGCAAGCGTCGACGTGAACACCGACGCGAACTCGCCGTTCATGAAGCGCATGGACGCCGTCATGCGCCTCAGCGACCCGCGCATCGGTGTCGTCATCCTCACGGATGATTCGGACGTCGATCACGATTTCTATGCCCTCCCCGGCCATGATACGATCCTTGAAACTGCGCTGAATGAGCGGCTCCTCGCGATTGGCTTCAAGCACGTCGTCGATGTGAGCCTCCTCTCGCAGCTGCAGGACTCTGCGCTGCTGAATGCCGTCTATCGCGGCGACAGCCAGCTCCCGTACGGCACGAACATTGCTGACCGTCCGATCGACTATCTCGTGATCGGTCGCAGCCACGCCGAGGGCTATGACATCAAGATCCCCGACAACCACGGCGGCTACGTCACATCGCCGATGTCTTCGGCACGTACGCATCTTGACCTCAAGATCATCTCCTTCGGCACGAGCACCATCATCGGCACCTACTCCGTCGATGGACAGGGCGTCGAGAACAGCGAAAACCTCGCGCGCCGCAAGTCGCGTCAGGCAGCGGCCGTCAAGGCGGCGGAGAAGCTTGAGCAGCAGTTCATGAAGGCTGCGGCAAACGCATTCTCCGGCATCCAGCTCACTGTACGCACGAACGACTTTTCCCTCGTTGAGCAGCTCGTGAAGGAGCTGAAGGGGCTGCGCGGTGTGCAGGATGTCTACGTGCGCGGCACGAACGCGGGCAAGACGACGATTGACATTGCGTCCTCGCAGAAGCCGTTCACGATTCTCCAGATGCTGCAGCGCACCACGAACCTCTCCATCTTTGTGGAAAGCACCAGTGACAGCGAGCTGAAGATCACGCTGCGCTGACCGAAACCGATACCAAACTGCTGCATGAAGCGTTTCGTGCAGCAGTTTTTCCTTTTTGCAAGATGGCACAGATTGGATGCAGTTCGCAATATTTGGCGAAAAAAATTTTTTTGTACGACAATGCCGATCTGTATGAAAAAACCCTGAAACCCGCGTCATTCCTCTAATGTTTCAGAAAATAGGACTTTTCGACCTGTCAATTTGTACAGTATCAATTTCATTTCATTTGTGTTAGAATAGGAACGGACATCTTATATGTCAGCATTTATGCACTCACGGTAGGCAGTCTGCGTGTTTTCTGCCCATAGCCATCATTCGCCTGACCGCGTGGTGCAGCCCATGGAAGTTAGGGAAGCACTGATAAATTCAGCCACGCCATCTTGATGGGCTTCATTTTATCAGCGATTCCTTAGGGATCATGTTTAAGGAGGAGTTCTATGTTTAAGAGAATGATGGGCGTGCTCGTCCTTCTTGGCGGACTGATGATGGGATCCGTCTGCCATGCAGGCCTGTATGACAATCCCACGGTTGCAATCATGCCCTTCCAGAACAAAGTGCCGTATCAGTGGGACGGGTTCGGTGACCGTGCGGGCGTTGCGACCGAGGAGCTTTTTGCCCTCATCAGCGACCGCCCCGATGTCTTCCAAGTGGTTGAGCGTATCGAGTTTCAGGGGCTTGTGGATGAGCAGAGCCTCGGTATGACCGGCCTCATCAGTCCCGACAGTGCCGTAGAGACTGGCGGCATGAGCGGTGCGGAGTATAAGATCTTTGGCGCCGTCACCAACCTTTCGGCAAAGAATGACAGCATGGCACTCGGCGCCCTGCTCGGCGGTCTCGTCGGCAGCCAGGCAAGCGTCACAGCGAACGTCACGATCCGCGTGGTTGAGGTCGCGACGGGACGCGTCGTCCTCGTCGGACAGGGCAAGGGCAGCTCCAAGCGCGTGTCGGCAGGAGCCGCGACAAACAGCGGCGTCATCATGATCGGCTCGACGGGCGTGAGCGAAGAGATGGCGTTCAACGCCATTTCCAAGGCGACCAGAGATGCCGTCAACGGCAAAGAGGGCATCTTTACGAAGATGGGCGTCAACAAAAAAGGGAAAAAGTAGGGACGAACGGGCACCGTCCCATGCGCTTTTGATCTGATATAAAGGAGCGATAACAATGAAGAACCTGAAGAAAAAAGCACTTGTCAGTGCCCTCGCAGGCGCATTCGTATTCGGTGCGGGCTTCTCGATGGCACCTGATTCCGCGCTGCCCACGCTCACCATCATGCAGGCGACCGAGGCCGCCACGCTGTGGGAGGATGGCGTCATTACGGCGGAGGGCGCCGGCACGCCGCCGATGGGTACCTACGGCTCCAAGGCGAACATCATGGCACGCCGTGCCGCAATCGTCGATGCACAGCGCAACCTCGCCGAGCAGGTGAGCGGCGTTCAGGTCGATGCCGAGACAACGGTCGAGAACTTTGTCGTCAGCAGCGATATCGTCAAGACCAAGGTCAGCGCGCTTATCAAGGGCGCCATGGTCGTCGAGGAACAGGCGATGCCGGACGGCAGCTACCGCGTTGTCATGTCCATGCCACTCTACGGCACGCAGGGACTTGCCTCCGCAGTCATGCCCGCCGTTCGTCCGAACACGCCGCCCACCCCGCCTCCGCCGGTCATCTCCGCCACCATCACGGCCGAGATTACAACGCAGGTGCAGGCACGCGGCGTTGGCTATACGGGCGTCATTGTGGATGCGGGCGGCATGGGGCTCAAGCCCAGCTTCTCCCCCGTCATCTATGACACGAACGGCCGCGCCATCTACGGCGTCAGCAACATCAACTACGATCAGGCGATCTCGCAGGGCATGGTCGGCTACTCCGCCAGCGTCTCTGCGGCGCAGAGCCTCGCGCGTGTCGGCGGCAGCCCGCTCGTCGTAAAGGCGGTGCAGGTGCGTGGCGGCAACAACTCCACGAACCCGGTCAACGTCGTCGTCTCCGTTGAGGACGGCGACCGCATCCTCGCAGCAAACGCACAGAGCCAGATGCTCATGAACGGCTCCGTCGTGTTTGTGCGCTGACGGCAACAAGCGATACACAGAGCTCATGCAACCCCCCGAGGTACAAATCCTCGGGGGTTTTTGTTATTCACCAGTTTCCATCCGTGTTTGGATAAAACTGCTGACCGTATTACGGTTCACTTGATAGATTCTTGCAATTTCACTGATAGAAACGCCTTGATTTCGCAGATCCTTTATAATTTCCTCTTACCGTCACGCCGGGGCGTGCCACCTCCCCCGTCTCGGACGGGGGAAGCTCATATACCGCTCTCCCCCAAGCCTCCCCCGTCGACACGGGGGAGGGGGACCGCGTGAGCGGTGGAAGATAATATGTAGTGACCTCACATTTGTAAATCGTGGATTTACCTGTAGAATAGAGGTAGAGTCTATCTCAGGAATTACCGCATACAAAAGGAGGCCACCATGAATAGTATAGTCTATGTCGGCATGGATGTCCATGCCTCAAACTACACTCTTTCCTGCTACACGCTCACCAGCGATGAATGCTTTGCTACCGTCCAAATGGAACCCGATGTCAAGAACATCCTAACGTACCTGAAGAAGGTACAGCGCAATCTTGGAGCCCCCTGTGAATTTCGCTGCGGCTACGAAGCCGGCGCCCTCGGCTTCTCCCTCTACTACCAGCTCCAAAAGCACGGCATCCCCTGCACCGTCCTCGCACCCTCCACCATGCCCACCTTCCACCGTAACGAGATCAAAACCGATCGGCGCGACGCCATGAAGATTGCCCGCTGTCTTGCCTTCGGTGCCTTCCGCCCCGTCCATATCCCCACCAAGGAGGACGCCGCCGTCAAGGATTTCATCCGCATGCGCGATGACCACAAGATCGCCCTCAAGAAGATCAAGCAGCAGATCCAGGCGTTCTGCATGCGCTACGATCTGCACTTCACCGAGGGCAGATCGTATTGGACGCAGAAGCATCTTGCTTGGCTGAAAGGGCTTCCGCTCGATGATCTCCTGCGCGAAGTCCTCGATGAGTACCTCGTCACCTTGCACCAGCTCGCCGACAAGATCGAGCACTTCGATGCACGCATCGAAGAACTTGCCCAAGGGGAGCGCTATGCCGAAAACGTCAAGAAGCTCTCCTGCCTCATCGGCGTGCGCACGCATACCGCACTGGCTCTTGTTGCCGAAACAGGGGACTTCCGCCGCTTTGCCAAAGCCGAGCAATATGCCGCCTTCTTGGGGCTTGTGCCCGGCGAGCGTTCCAGCGGCGACAAGCAGTCACGTACCGGCATCACAAAGGCAGGAAACACTCATCTGCGCAGACTCTTGATTGAAGCATCCCAGTGCTATGGACGCGGCAAGCCCGGCTACAAGTCAAGACTGCTCAAGGAGCGCCAACAGGGAAATACGTCCGAGGACATTGCATACGCCGACAAGGCGAATGAGCGGCTACGGCGCAAGTTCTACCGCATGGTGTTGCGGCATAACAAGAAGCATAACGTTGCTGTCACAGCCGTTGCCAGAGAACTGAGCTGTTTTATATGGGGGATGATGACCGGGCACACAGCAATCTGAACCACCAAGAAGGGAAGGGACGGCATTTTGATGGAGCCTTGGCACAGCAAGGTTCAGCTATCTACGTCGCCCCTATGTGACACAGGTTGTGATTCACGCTGGAAGATCGTAGAGCTCTCGGCGAACCATTCCACTGCGGTACCCAATCCGCGCATAACAGAGTGGCACTGCCGTGAACTGTATATTCTAAGGCTCTTTCAAAATGTCGTCCCTTCCTTATATTTTTTCGTTTTTGCTCTTGACAAATGTCACTACATAACAGGGGCGCTTTGAACGGTTCGTTGTTACATTACTTTGAGCAGGAAATAGGGATTTACATTTTAAGGAATAAACTATGCTGGAAGATCTGAAACCGATACTGAATGATCTGGGCGAAAAGCTGGATCAGATGCGCATCTCTCTGGAGATCCCCGCGAAGGAGGAGAAGATCGCCGAGCTCGAGTACAAGATGAGCGAGC
>ERZ773035.2001-NODE-2001-length-13817-cov-4.643511_pt1 | contig 13817 bp, 14 predicted proteins | sample MGYA00511487_ERZ773035 | MGnify/ENA primary metagenome ERZ773035 (study PRJEB29015, sample SAMEA2737985) | human oral metagenome | biome: human oral; feature: human-associated habitat; material: dental | place: China | collected 2024 ...
CAAGATGGGCAAAACGTTGTATTGAAGCAAATAGGAATATGCCGCAAGCCGCCTGCCGCCGCTACCACGCCCCTGCGTCAGCAGCAGTGCCGCACCATTGCTGCCCACGTGGCTGCCGAGCCGGACAACCTCATGGTGCGCCAGATGGTGGCGCTTGCTCTGCTGGTTCAGCTCACCGAAGGCGAGCCGCAACAGGCCCGCTGGAAGGAAGAGCTGCGCCAGCGCCGCTGGCTGATGGAAGGCTGGCTGCCCAACTACACAGACAAATACGACTTGCGCGCCACGCTGCTGCGCCCTGAAGCCGAAGTCATGCGCCAGCGCCTGCGCGAAGCGGGCCAGCCCGAAACCGCGCCCGCCGGCTGGCTGCCGCTGAGCGAGCGCAAGGCGGCCAGCGGCAAGGCGGGCGGTTGAGCGGCCGCGCCTTCAAGCGCGGGCGGGGCATTGAAAAACAGCCGCGCAGCGGGCATGTAGAGGCCCTTGCCTGCACTGTCTGGCCGCAGACAGGCGTTCAAGGCCCCATACTCGGACCGTTTCAAGGAACCACGATGCGCACTCTTTACGACTCTGAATCTTTTGCCGTGCTGCACCTGCTGTCAGACGTGCCGCACGACGGCAGCCTGCCCGAGGATGCCCCCCGGCTGGCCCGCCACGGCTTCGAGATTGTGGACAAGCGCTCGGGCAAGGAGCTGTATCTGGACGGGCTGTGGGCCGAGATGTTCCAGCAGCGCATTGAAGCCTGGCAGGAGAGAACGCCCACGCAGGAAGAGGTGGAAGATGCGCTGGAGGGTTACGCCGAGCTGGCGCAAAACCCGGTGATCGTGCATTGAGCGGGGCGCCCGCCCGCCACAAAAAAACGCCTCGCCGAGGCGTTTTTTTGTGGGCGCGCGGCGCTTGCGGCGGGTTGGCGAAACAGGCGCCCGGAATGGATCGCGCTGGCCGGAAGGCATCAGAAACAGGAGCAAATTCAAGGCGGTCGAAATAGTGCTTTGCGCAGTTTCTACTAGGACGTCATGCTATGGATAGAGGAGCGAAATAGCACCCTGCTTTGCGCCTTGCCCCGGCTTGACCGCGCCTGTCTGGCCACGCGCATGCCAGTTCGCTTTTTTCGCGCTGGCGGGCGGGCTGCGGGCGCGCTCTCAGCTGAACAGCCGCCGCGCCACGGGCGAGCCTGCGGGCAGCTTGTGTTTGACCAGGGCTTTGTAGAAGGTGCGCAGACCCGCGCGGATTTCCGACATGGCCTGCTCCGAGAGCGCATGGCCTGCGGGGTCGGTGATGATGCCGTCCATGGCTTGCGCCAGCGCCGAGGCGGCTTGCAGCAGGCTGTCAAAGGCGTTTTCTTCCGGCGCGACCTGGGGCACATCCAGGCTCAGGGCGATCTGGTGCAGGGGGATGTTGTCTTTGTTGTCGGACAGGGCTATTTGCGGGTCGTAGCTCAGCTCCACCAGGTGCGGCATGCCCGCCTTGGGCGAAGGCAGCACCATGCGGCCTGCCACGGCCCCGGCCACGAAGCCCAGTTTGGCGGCCTGCTGGTTCACGAAGCCCAGGCTCCACGGCGTGGCGCGCGCGCGCAGGTCCAGCACGAGCTGCATGTCGTGTTCGGAAGCGAATTTGTCCAGTTCCTTGGCGCGGGCCACTTCTTGCAGCATGTCGGGGCTGTCGGCCGCGCCGCCGATGGCGTCGGCGAAAGCCTGCGTCTTGATGACGAATTCGGAAAATTCCACCTGCGTGAGCGCGCCAGCGCGGTTGGCCAGCTGCACGCCGGCGCGGCAGGCGTCATAAAGCCAGCCGTGCTGGGGCGGCTCCCACTTGCCGGTCATGCGGTGGTGCGCTTCGATCGCAAAGGGCTTGCTGCCAATGCGGTGCGTGGCGGGCAGGCGAGCCATGAGTTCTTCGCCGCTCACGGGCGCGTCCAGCGCGATTGGAATGATGCTGTCGATGCGCTCGTCCAGCCGCCCTTGCACGGGGGGCGCGGCGGGCAGACTGGCGGCGGCATCCAGCGCGGGGTCGGCGGCTTCGCCGCTTTCTGGCGGCCCCTCAGGCTCCAGCCGCTCGGCCTGCCGGGGCGTATTGCGGCGCACCACCCAGGCGTTGTAGGCGATGATGCCCAGCAATATCGCGCCGCCCGCAAGGGCCAGCCCAGCTTGCAAAGAGTCCATGAGGTTTCAAATGCTTGAGGATGTTTCCGGATTCTAGGGGCGGGCCTGCCGCCGCCATCTATCACATCCGTCATGCGGCGCGGCAGACGGGGCGGTTTGGCAAGACGGGCCGGCAAGGCTAGAATGGCGCGTTTTCTTCTTCCCGCCCGCCCGCGCCTAGCAGGCGGGCTTTGTTCGTTTGCAGGCGGATCATTGCTCAAGCCTGCCCGTTCTCTGGAAAGCCTCACTATGAAAATCGCCCAGGAAATCCGCGCCGGCAACGTCATCATGCACGGCAAAGATCCGATGATCGTCCTCAAGACCGAATACGCCCGGGGCGGCCGTGGCGCGGCCACGGTGCGCATGAAGCTCAAGGCCCTGCTGGGCAACATGGGCGCCGAAGTCGTGTTCAAGGCTGACGACAAGATGGAACAGGTCATTCTCGACCACAAGGAATGCACCTATTCCTACTTCGCCGATCCCATGTACGTTTTCATGGATGGCGAGTTCAACCAGTACGAAGTGGAAGCCGAAAACATGGGCGACGCGCTGAACTACCTGGAAGACGGCATGTCCTGCGAAGTGGAGTTCTACGACGGCAAGGCCATTGCCGTGGAGCTGCCCACCACCGTGGTGCGCGAAATCACCTGGACGGAGCCTGGCGTCAAGGGCGACACCTCCGGCAAGGTGCTCAAGCCCGCCAAGATTGCAACCGGTTTTGAAGTGGCCGTGCCGCTGTTCGTGAACCAGGGCGACAAGATTGAAATCGACACCCGCACAGGCGAATACCGCAAGCGCGTGTAAGAGCTGCCTGCGCGCTGCTTTTGCGCCGCTTGCCAAGCCCCTTGCCGCTGAAAGCAAGGGGCTTTTTTCTTGCCGGTGGCATGGCCGCTTTGCTGCCCGATCAGCGCGCAGACGCGCCCTTACCATCGCCGCCCATGCAATCCACACCAGACCTCAGAGACGCCTTGCGCCACTCAAACGCCATTGCTTCCTTGCCGGAAGACGATCTGCTCAAGGCCGAGGCCTACCGCCTGGCTTTTGACGACCCCGAATTTCTCTCGCGCCGCGAAGCGCGCGGCATCCGCTTTCAGCTTGAAATGCTCAAACCCGATCTGGGCATGCAGCAGGCGCACGTGCATCACACCATCGTCGTGTTTGGCAGCGCGCGTTTTCTGCCGCCGGACGAAGCCGCCCGCCGCCTGCAAGCCGCACGCGAGAAGGGCGATGCCCAGGCCATCACGCTGGCCGAGCGCGCCGTGCGCACTTCGCGCTACTACGAACAGTCGCGCGAGTTTGGCCGTCTCGTCGCGCGCTACGGCCTGACGCAGCCGCCCGGCGAGCGCTTTTACATCTGCACGGGCGGCGGCCCCGGCGTGATGGAAGCAGCCAACCGTGGCGCACACGACATGGGCGCGCCTTCGGTGGGGCTGAACATCACGCTGCCGCACGAGCAATCGACCAACCCCTATGTTTCGCCGCATCTGGCCTTCAAGTTCCACTACTTCGCCTTGCGCAAGATGCATCTCATGATGCGCGCCAAGGCGATGGTGGCCTTCCCGGGCGGCTTTGGCACGCTGGACGAGTTGTTTGAAGTGCTCACACTCGTGCAAACGCGCAAGGCCCAGCCCGTGCCCATCATTCTGTTTGGCAGCGACTACTGGAGCCGCCTGCTGCACCTGGACGTGCTGGCCGAAGAAGGCGCCATCTCGCCCGAAGACCTGGAGCTGTTTTGCACCGTGGACGATCCCCAGGAAGCCTGGAACCAGATCAGGCGTTTCTACAACCTCTAGGCCGGTTTCAACCGGCTATTTCAGGCTATACTTTGCGGCTTGTTCGGCGTGTAGCGCAGCCTGGTAGCGCACTTGCATGGGGTGCAAGGGGTCGCGAGTTCGAATCCCGCCACGCCGACCATCCCCACACCCAAAGCCGCCAAAGCCATGCGCTTGGCGGCTTTTTTTCGCCCCTTTTGATGCATTTTGCAAATGACGACACCGCTTGACATCATCGTTTTGGCTGCGGGCAAGGGCACGCGCATGAAAAGCCGCCTGCCCAAAGTGCTCCAGCGCTTGGCCGGGCGGCCCATGCTGGGGCATGTGCTGGACGCAGCCGCGCAGCTGGGCGCTCGCCGCTGCGTGGTGGTCACGGGGCATGGCGCGCAAGAAGTGCAAGCCTTTTGTGCCGGATGGCACGCGCAGGCCAGCGCGCAGGCAAACCAGCGGGCGGGCGCCATGCAGTGCCTCACCGCCTTGCAGCAGCCGCAGCTGGGCACGGGGCATGCCGCGCAGCAGGCCCTGCCCTTGCTGGATGACGGCGGCATCACCCTCATTCTCTCGGGCGATGTGCCGCTGATTCAGCCCGCCACGCTGGGCGCGCTGGCTCAGGCGTGCGGCGGCCGGCGGCTGGCGCTGCTCACCATTGACTTTGAAGACCCCACGGGCTATGGCCGCGTCATCCGCAGCGGCGAAAGCGTGCAGGCCATCGTGGAGCAAAAAGACGCCACGCCCGCCCAGCTGGCCGTGCGCGAGTGCTACAGCGGCATCATGGCCGCGCCCACGGCCCTGCTGCGCCGCCTGCTGCCGCTGCTGTCCAGCGACAACGCCCAGCAGGAGTTCTATCTGACCGACGTGGTGCGCCACGCCGTGGCGGCGGGCGAAGCCGTTACGGCCCTCAAAACGGCAGATGCCGCCCAGGTGGCGGGCGTCAACAGCCCCGCCCAGCTGGCCGCGCTGGAGCGCGAAGCCCAGCGCCGCATGGCCGATGCCCTGATGGCGCAAGGCGTGCGCCTGGCCGACCCCGCCCGCCTGGATGTGCGCGGCACGCTCGAATGCGGGCAAGACGTGGAAATCGACATCGGCTGCCTGTTTGAAGGCCATGTCCGCCTGGGCGACGGCGTGCGCATCGGCGCGCACTGCGTCATCGCCAATGCCTGCATCGGAGCGGGCGCGCGCATTCACCCCTTCACCCACATAGACGGCGGCGCGCCGCAAGGCGTGCGCGTGGGCGCTGGCGCGCTCATCGGCCCCTACGCCCGCCTGCGCCCCGGCGCGCAGCTGGGCGCTGACGTGCACATTGGCAACTTCGTCGAAGTCAAGAATGCCACCCTCGCCCCAGGCGCCAAGGCCAACCACCTGGCCTATCTGGGCGACGCCACCGTGGGCGAGCGCGTGAACTACGGCGCAGGCAGCATCACCGCCAATTACGACGGCGCCCGCAAGCACCGCACCACCATCGGGGCAGACGTGCACGTGGGCAGCAACTGCGTGCTCGTGGCCCCCGTCACCCTGGGCGCGGGCGGCACCGTGGCGGCCGGCTCGGTCATCACCCAAGACACCGCCCCCGGCGCGCTGGCCATTGCGCGCGGCCGCCAAAGCAGCCTGCCCGGCTGGCAGCGCCCCGCCAAGCCGTCCAAAGGCTGACCATGCCGCTGCCCCGCCGCCGCTGGTTGCAAGCTGCCGCGTTCGCCCTGACCGCTGCCGCTCCGTTGGCGCGCGCGCAAGCCCGCAGCCAGCGCAAACGCCGCAGCGCCTACCCCATCGCGCCGGGCCGGTCTTTCTGGCTGCCGGAACTCTCGCCCGCCGGCCCTGTGGTCGCCGTTGTCAATCTGTACACGCAGCACGCGCAGATTTACCGCAACGGCATCGCCATTGGCTACACCAGCGTGAGCACGGGCAAGCGCGGCTATGGCACGCCCACCGGGCGCTTTCAGGTGCTGGAAAAGCGGCGCTTTCACCGCTCCAGCACCTACGGCAACGCCCCCATGCCGTGGATGGTGCGGCTGACCTGGAGCGGCATTGCCTTTCACTCCGGCGCGCTGCCGGGCTTTCCCGCCTCGCACGGCTGCATCCGCCTGCCCGCCAGCTTCGCGCCGCAGCTTTTCGGCGCGCTCTCGCTGGGCGACACTGTGGCCGTGCTCAACCAGCCTGCCGACGCCTTCACCACCCTGGCCCCCATCGACCCGCTGGGCCGCCCGCTGCTACAGCCTGAAATGCTCGCCGCCACGGCGTGGTGGAGAGAAGCCGCCGCCAGCGCGGCGCCGGTTTCCGCCAGCCCGGTTTCCGCCAGCCTTTTGGCAGGCGCGCCCGCCAGCCTGGCCGCTCCGCCCCTGGCGCTGCTTGCCAGCCTGCCCCAGCAGCGCCTGTTCGTGCTGGAGGCGGGCCAGGTGGCCGCCGCCGCGCCCCTGCCGCCCGGCGCGCGCCAGCAAGCTCTGCCGCTGACCGCTGCGCCCTTGAGCTGGCAGCCCCCAGGCCACTGGCAAGCGCCTGGCCAGAGCGGCAATGCGGCCGACGCCACCCTGTGGCAGACCGTGCTGCCGTCTGACGCCGCCTTCAGCCAGCGCTTGCGCGCGCGCATCACGCCCGGCAGCACCCTCGTTCTCAGCGACCTACCCGCCGTGGGCGATCTGCACCTGGCCGCCTGGAAGCTTTGAATGCCTGCGCAGGGAGCGGCCGGGAATGCACGGAGAGCCGGGCGCAGCGCACCATTTCCGCCCCTTCATTTTCGCTCCTTTATTCATAGCATGATGTCCTAGTGGAATCTGTGCAAGGCGGCATTTTTAACCCTTCAAATCTGCTCCTGTTTCTGATGCCCTCCCAGCAGGCGGCGCCTGCGGCGCGGAAACGCTGGAACTGGCTCTCAGACCCGCAGCGCGCGCGCCAGGCGCGCCACGCCTTCGCGGATGTCGTCCTCGCCTGCCGTGGCAAAAGAAAGGCGCAGCGTGGCGGCGTCGGGCTGGGTGGCGAAAAAAGGCGCGCCGGGCACGAAGGCCACGCCCTGGGCAATGGCCTTGGGCGCCAGCGCCGCGCCATCGGCCAGCGCGCCGCCAGCGCCCGTCAGCCGCGCCCAGATGAACAGGCCGCCCTGGGGCGGGGTGAAGGCGATGGCCTGGCCCAGCTGCTCGTGCAGCGCCTGGCCCATGACGCGCGCGCGGCGGGCATAGACGCGGCGCGCGTTTTCCAGCGCCTGGCCCAGGTGTCCGGCGGCCAGGTAATTGGCGGCCACGGCCTGGGCGAAGGCGCTGGTGTTGGCGTCGCTGAACTGCTTGCACATCACGGCCTGGGCCAGCAGCGGCGCGGGCGCGGTCATCCAGCCCAGCCGCAGGCCGGGCGAGAGGATTTTGGAGAGGCTGCCGCAGTGAATGAGCCAGTCGCGGCTGCCCGGCACTTCGGACGTGAGAGCGAGCAGGCTGGGCGGCGGCGGCGCGTCAAACCACAGCTGGCCGTAGGGGTCGTCTTCGATGATCAGGGTCTGATGCCGCACCGCCAGCTCCAGCACGCGGCGGCGGCGCTCCAGCGTGAGCGTGGCCCCGCCGGGGTTGCCGAAAGTGGGAATGAGATAGACAAAGCGCGGGCGGTGCTCTTCAATGAGCCGCTCCAGCGCATCGGGCTGCACGCCGTGGGCATCGGCCGGGGCGCTGATAACTTGCGCGCCGTAGAGGCGAAAGCACTGAATGGCGGCCAGAAAAGTAGGGCCTTCAACGATGACTTTGCAGCCCGGATCGGCCAGTGTTTTGCCCACCAGGTCCAGCGCCTGCTGGCTGCCGGTGGTGACGATGAGCCGCTCTGCCCGCACACTGGCGCCGTGCGCCTGCATGAGCGCGGCCAGCTGCTCGCGCAGGGGCATGAAGCCTTCCGTCGCGCCGTATTGCAGCGCCTGCGCGGCCTGCTGCGTCAGCGCCTGGCGGGCGGCTTCTTCGATGTGCGCCACATCAAACAGGGCGCTGTCGGGAAAGCCGCCCGCAAAACTGATGATGCCGGGCCGGCCCAGCAGCTTGAACACTTCGCGGATGGCGGAGGTTTCCACATGGTTCAGGCGCTGTGCAAAGGGGTAGGAGGGGGCTGGCTGCATGGATGAACCGCTTGAAGGAACAAAGAAAAACCACCCGCAGAAGGTGGCTTGAATTGGCGTCTGAGGCCGGATATGGTATGTGCTGGCTCATTGAGTTCTTATTTGCCTGCCTGGTACGCTCCCAACGCGGAACATCCGTTTTGCGCCAGCGAGCGTCTGCCGTGCGTAGCGCAGGCGGCTTTGTCTGACGCGGTTGTAGATGGTCTGCGGCATGAATTTGTAGTGTGCCGCAAGTTCGGAACGTCCTAGGCCGAATTTGTCCGGACGCACGCACAGGCGGCGACCGGAAAAGGGGGGCAACGCACCCGGCTCTGGGGCGTTGCCCAGGAGGTCTGAGCACGAAGATCCACATGGCGGTGGATGGCCAGGGCCGCCCGGTGCGATTTATCCTCACTGGCAGCCAGCGTAACGACATCACGCAAGCGCCAGCGCTGCTGGCCGGGTTCAAGCCCAAGTGCGTCTTGGCCGACAAAGGCTATGACAGCCGGCAACTGGTGGCGCAGATCCACTCGCTCGGCGCCCAGCTGGTGATCCCGCCTCGCAGCTGCCAGCAACCGCGTGCCTACGACAAGGCACTGTACCGGCTACGCAATCGCATCGAACGTTGCTTTGCCAGGCTCAAACAGTTTCGCCGCATCGCCACTCGCTTCGACCGCAAGCCCTCCCACTTCCTGGCTTTCCTCTACCTCGCATCGATTCCCTTGTGGGTGGGGGGAATGTCGAGGCGGCCTAGCAACGCTCTGGCACCTACCCGGTCCTGAATGCCTGCTGAAGGCGCCACTACGGCCAGCAACAGTCCCATTGTGTCTACAGCAATATGGCGCTTGCGCCCTTTGACTCTTTTGCCTGCGTCATATCCGCGCCGCCCCCTTTTAGGATGATCTTGACTGATTGGGAGTCGATGATGGCCACGCTAAGGCTCAATCCGCCTTGGCGCGCACCTGCTGGCTCAGCAGCACATCCCGCAACGCCACGCTGACGCCAGCGGGCAAAGGTGTTATAGACCTGTTTTCAGGGCGGAAAGTCCTTGGGTAGCGCACGCTATCGATATTCAGTGTTTGGCCGCTCGTGGCTTGCACATGGAAGATGACGTTGATCATGTTCCGGGCGCTGCGCACCCGGGACGTCCTCTCTTATCCATTTCAGCAAAGTGTCTGGTCAGCACTTGTCACTGTGCGTCCGTCATATCGCTTAGGTACATGAGAAGATCTTGCTATTAATCTACGATTTTTGGACAGGCTCTCAGGAGTGAAACGCAGTGTGCGGCTAACGCACGGGCAGGAAAGTCAGCAGCGGGGCGGCAGCCATGCCCTGGAGAAAGGAAATGGCGGCGCGGCGGTGGCGCTCGGTCAGGTGCGCGGCCACCAGATCCAGGCGGCCAATGATCTTGCCGAACTCGCGCTCGAAGCTGAGGTTTCGCCCGGCGGGGCCGGCTTCGTTGGCCAGCAGCAAGGGGCGGCCTGCGCTGTCGCGGCGGGTGTTGAGAATCCACAGCGCAATTTCCATATTGCGGGCGGCGTTGTAGATGTGCTGGGGGTCGGGGCCGCTCAGGTAATGGAACTGGCGCTGGCCGCCGTGGGCGGTGATGAGGGTGTCGGCGCAAGCGATGACGAAGGCCGCCACGCGGTCGCCCGTGAAATCAGGCGAGAGCGCCAGCGCCAGCGCGGCCACGTCGCGCCGCCCTTGCAGCGCGGGCCAGGCGATGGCAGAGGCAGATTCCTGCCCGGGCGGCTCCTGCCCGGCTGCCTCGTCAGCTTCCTGCATGACGGCCTGGCGGATGGCCAGCAGGGCGGCCTCGCGCGAGGCGGCGGTTTTGCGCCACTGCACGGGATTGCGGCGGTAGAGCTTGTCGGCCAGCAACAGCAGGCTTTGCAGATTGGCCTGCATGGCGGTTCCCGCCAGGCGGTTGCCTTCACTTTGCAGCAGCTCCTGCCCGCCGAATTCGGCGCCCTGCACGCTGCCGTGCGGCGTGGGGGCGTTGCTGACGCAGCCTGCGGCCAGCAGGGCGCAGGCCATGAAAAAGGCTGCCGAAGCAGCCCGATGGAAGGCGCGCAGGGCACGCATGGGAAATGCCTGCGGCACGTTTGCGGTCAGGATTTGCCAGCCTGCGCGTCAGCCGTGATTTCGCCGGAGAGCTGACCGCCTTCCTCAATCACGATCTTGCCGTAGCGCACCTTGCCGGTGACTTTGCCGGTGGGGTAGATGATGAGCTTTTGGCGCACGGTGAGCGTGCCTTCGAACAGGCCGCGAATTTCAGCCGTGTCGATTTCGGCAGTGCCTTTGAAGGCGCCTTTGTCGGCAATCTGGATGACGCGGGCGTTGATGGTGGCTTCCACTGTGCCTTCCACGGCCAGCGTGTCGCAATCGGTGATTTCAACGCCCTTGAGCTTGATGTTGGCGCCCACCGTCAGGCGCGCGCCGTTGTCAGCGGCCGCCTGCGCGGCCTGGCTGGCGGCATGCGCGCCCAGCGGCTGCACGGGCGACGCAGCGGGCGCAGCGCCCAGCGGACGCACGGGAGTGGGTTGCGATTCGTTCTCGCGTTTGCCAAAGCTCAGGGCCATGTCTTCTCCTTGGGAATAAAAGATAATGTTGAATCAAATGGCTGGCGGGCAGTCTAATGGGTGTTACGCATCAAAACGGTCTGAAATGCCCGCATTTGCCCGCTTTTTCCTTTACTTGCTTTTCTTGCAATCCCCAACGCCTGCATGACCGACACCACTCCCCGCCTGGCCGTCTCGCCTGCTGCCCGTGGCTGCGTCCAGCCGCAAGGCGTGTGGACGGCGGCGGCGCTGGCGCAAAAAGGCGTGCTGCCGCGCCTGCGGAAAACGCTGGCGCAAGCGGCGGGCAGCGCTGGCGAATGGGATTTGCGTGGCCTGGCCGGGTTTGACCACCTGGGCGCGCTGGTGCTGTGGGACGGCTGGGGCCGCCAGTGGCCCGCCGCGCTGCACGCCAGCCAGGCGCAGCGCGCACTGCTGGAGCGTGTGGCAAACCAGCCCGCCCTGCCGCCCGCCGCTGGCGGGCATGCCAGCTTCGCGCAGCGCTTTGACAGCCTGGGCCAGGGCGTGGAAGGCGCGCTGGCGCAGGTGCGCGGCTTTGTTCAGATCATGGGCCAGCTTTTTCTGGACGCGCTGCGCCTGGCGCGCGCGCCGCAGGCCGGGCCGTGGCGCGATTTTTCAGGCAGCCTCTACCACATTGGCGCGCAGGCGCTGCCTATTACAGCGCTGGTGGGCTTTTTGATTGGCGTGGTGCTGGCCTATCTGATGAGCCAGGTGCTGCGGCAGTTTGGCGCGGATGCCTTCATCGTGGACATTTTGGGCCTGGCGCTCATCCGCGAGCTGGGGCCGCTGCTGGCGGCGGTGCTGATTGCGGGGCGTTCCGGCTCGGCCATCACGGCGCAAATTGGCGTGATGCGTGTGACCGAAGAGCTGGACGCCATGCGCGTGCTGGGCATCGCCCAAGGCTTCAGGCTGGTGCTGCCGCGCGCGCTGGCGCTGGCCGTGGCCATGCCGCTGCTGGTGGTGTGGACTTCGCTGATGGCGCTGCTGGGCGGCATGCTGGCGGCTGACATCACGCTGGGCATCACGCCCAGCTTTTTCATGCACACGCTGCCGCAAGCCGTGCGCGTGAGCAATCTGGCGCTGGCCGTGGGCAAGTCGGTGGTGTTTGGCGTGGCCATTGCGCTCATCGGCTGCCACTACGGCCTGCAAGTCAAGCCCAATACCGAGAGCCTGGGGCGCGGCACCACGGCCTCGGTGGTGGCGGCCATCACGGCGGTCATTCTCATTGACGCGCTGTTTGCCGTGCTGTTCAAGAGCGTGGGCATATGAGCGGGCGCAGCGACGCTTCCTTGCTGCCCGCGCCGGGCGAGCCTGTCATTGAAATCCGGGGCCTGACCAGCGCCTTCGCGCTGCCCGAGGGCGGGCGCGTGGTCATCCACAAAGACCTCGATCTCACCGTGCGGCGGGGCGAAGTGCTCACGCTCGTGGGCGGCTCCGGCACCGGCAAGACCGTGCTGCTGCGCCAGATGCTGGGGCTGAACACGCCAGCGGCTGGCAGCGTGCGCGTGCTGGGGCGGCCCGCCGCCGAGCTGGGCCGGCCGGGCGCGGCGGCGCGCGTGGGCATGCTTTTTCAGCAAGGCGCGCTGTTTTCCGCCTTCAGCGTGCTGGACAACATTGCCTTCCCTTTGCGCGAGCTGCGCACCCTGCCTGATGAACTGGTGCGCCGCGCCGCCTTGCTCAAGCTGCAAATGGTGGGCCTGAAGCCGGGCGACGCGCACAAGATGCCCGCCGAGCTGTCGGGCGGCATGATCAAGCGCGTGGCGCTGGCGCGCGCGCTCATCATGGATCCGCCCCTGCTCATGCTGGACGAACCCACGGCCGGGCTGGACCCCGACAGCTCCGATGCCTTTTGCGCGCTGCTGCAATCGCTGCACCAGGAGCTGGGCCTGACCGTCGTCATGGTCACGCACGATCTGGACACGCTTTTTGCCCTCTCCAGCCGCGTGGCCGTGCTGGCCGAGCAGCGCGTCATCATCGCCGCGCCCGTGGCCGAAGTGCTGGCGTTTGACCACCCCTTCATCCGCCACTTCTTCCTGGGCGAGCGGGGTCTGCGCGCCATTTCTGACTTGCCGCAGCTGGCGCATCTGGCCGCCCGCCTGGCGCCCCCTGCCGCTAATTCCGCCGCCCCATCTTCAGGAGCCTGAATGGAAAACAAATCACACGCCCTGGCTGCCGGCCTGTTCGTGCTCGTCGTCAGCGCCATGCTCATCGGCCTGGCCGCCTGGCTCACCAGCGACCGCACCGTGCGCGACGCCTACGAAATGAGCACACACGAACCCATCAGCGGCCTGCAAGAGCAAGCCCCCGTGCGCTTTCGCGGCGTCACCGTCGGCAAAGTCACCCGCATCAGCTTTGACCGCGAAAAGCTGGGCAACGTGCTCGTGCGCATTGAAGTGGACAAAGGCGCGCCCATCACCCGCTCCACCTACGCGCGGCTCGATTACCAGGGCATCACCGGCCTGTCTTACGTGCAGCTGGATAACGATGGCCGCAGCACCGAGGCCATCGAGGCCGAACGCGGCCAGCTGCCCCGCATCCCTTTGCGCAGCGGCCTGCTGGGCGAATTTGCCGACCACGCCCGCGTGCTCATAAGCCAGGCCAGCGAAGCCACCTCGCGCATCAACGCCCTGCTGGAAGAAGACAACCGCAAAGCCATCGCGCAGGCCATCCGCGACCTTGGCGAAGCCACCCGCGACATGGCGGGCGCCGCCCGCAGCATCGCCAAACTTGCTGACGACACCAACCGCACCATCACCGCCCAGTTCGGCCCCAGCCACAGCAGCATTCCCGTCCTCGTCAGGCAGGCCACCGCCACCCTCAAGGGCTTTGAAGACGTGGCCGCGCAGGCCCGCCGCGCCACGGGCGATTTGCAGGCCGCCGCCGCCAGCGTCAAAAACGGCATGCAAAGCCTCACCGCCAACGGCGGCGCGCTTCAGAGCCTGAACGAAAGCGCCGGCACCCTGGCCTCCGACACCCTGCCCGGCATCCAGCAAGCCACCCACCACGCCAGCAGCGCCCTGCGCCGCGTGGACCGCGCCGCCGCCACCTTCACCGAAAACCCGCAATCGCTGCTCTTTGGCTATGGCCCCATCCCCCCCGGCCCCGGCGAACCGGGCTTTGCCACTGGCGGCGCCCCGGCTGAAACGCCCGTCGTCATTCCCGCACCCTGAAAGCGCACGGGCCATGAGCCATCCGGCATGCAGACAAGCCTCAATTTCGCTCCTGAAAGCATAGCTATACGTCCTAGTGGAAAGCGCGCAGAACGGTATTTCTTACC
>ERZ773035.2002-NODE-2002-length-13811-cov-7.269046_pt1 | contig 13811 bp, 13 predicted proteins | sample MGYA00511487_ERZ773035 | MGnify/ENA primary metagenome ERZ773035 (study PRJEB29015, sample SAMEA2737985) | human oral metagenome | biome: human oral; feature: human-associated habitat; material: dental | place: China | collected 2024 ...
AGGGATTTAATTTGTAAATCTCGCCGATTAAAAAATTTATTCCATCCTCGATCCGTCCGTTTTTTTGCATGCCGCAAAGCACGCTCTCCTCGATACTAAGGCTGTTTTTAAGCCGCTTTAAAGTTATAAAAATTTCAGCGACGTCGCGCGGGCTTTGAAATCTATATTTTTTGCCCGCAAGCTCCGCTCTCATGCGCTCATCGCTCGCGTCCAAAAGCGAAAAATCAAGCGAGCGAAGAAATTTTAAAATTTGAGCCGCGCTCCCGTAGGCAAATAGCGCGCAGATAAGCGCCGCGACGTCGTTTCGATGTCCCTTTGCGACCTGCAGCGGATCGGGCGCGCCGAAAAGATCCGCGTCGCAATTTTTCAAATCGGCGTAATAATCTAAAATCTGCTTTAAGCTTTTCATTTTGCGTAGTAACTCATCGTCGTAGCGCCGAATTTGCGCGATTTAAGCAGCGTGAAATCGCCGATTTTCGGCGGCAGCTCAAGCTCGCTCATATGCTCGATCGCGATTAGCAGCTCGCACTGCACGGAGCTCAGGTGCGCTATCAGCGCCAGCACGCGCTCGTAAATCTCGCCAAAGCCCTGCCTGATCGCAAACGGCGGGTCCAGATATACAAACACTCTGCGCGCGGGATCGGAGATGGAATTTTCTATGGAATTTGCGGTATGGCTTTCGCTAGAATTTGCAACAGAACATTTGCCTAAATCGTTTGCAGCAGAGCTTTCTCCTAAACCGCAGGATAAATTTTCGCGGGAGCTAACGGCGAAATTTTTTCTTAAATCATGCATTAAATTTACGCTTGAAGACAAATTCTCTCCGCAGCTAACGCCAAAATTACCACTAGAATTCGCAGTGGAATTTTTTCTTGAATCATAGATGAAATTTGCGCTTGAATGTAAATTTTCTCCACAACCCGCGTCAAAATTTTCGCTCAAATTTAAGCTTTCTTTCTCTTCACAGCTCGCGCCTAAGCCCGTACCGCGATTTGCGTCAAAATTAGAGCTCTCGCCGCATTTTGAGCTTAAATTTACGTTGCAATTAACGGTCTCGGTGCCGCTCGCGTCGTATTGCGAAGCGCAGTTATCGTCAAACCTTTCGCTAAAGCTCACAGCGTCCGCAGCTAGCGAATTCACGCAGTATTTTATACTAGAAGCTCCCGCATAATCGCCAATCTGGGCACAACCGCCAAAGCTCTCATCTCCCACATAATCGCCATTTACGCCGCTCTGCACGCCATTTTGCGCGCTGTCAGGCACACTGCTTCGCGTGCCGCATTTTGCCAAATCTTTCACGCCACTTTGCGTGCCACCTTCCGCTTCTACGCTTTGCGCAGCGCGGTATCCGTCCTCGCCCTGCTCTACGCCACTAAAGCTTTTGCGGCAGCCGTCTTTTTCGCTGCTTAAATTTTCACAGCAGGTTCCGTCGTCGGCATGGTTTTTGAAATTTTTGCCGCTTAAATTTAACGAATTCGCGCCCGAGCGTCCGTTTATATCCGTTTGCAACTCATGCAAAATTCCAGGCAGCCATTCGAAACAATCGCCCAAAATCGCATTTGCACCGAGCCCGAAAAGCTCGAAATTTTTCCGCATGATCTTATGCGCGGCGGCGTCCTTTTCGATCGCATAAACGTTTTTTGCGCCGTTGCTTAGTGCTTCAAGCGCCATCGCGCCGCTACCGCCGAAGCACTCGATAAACGCCGCGCCGCGCAACTGCGCTCGCCAAGTATCAAAAAACGAGCCCTTTACGATGCTTTTCGTACTGCGCGTGCTCGAAAGCGCGGGCAGAGCGAGCCTTTTGCCCTTATAGATGCCGCTTGAAATTTGCGTAAAGAGTGTGCCACCAAGCTTGGAAAATTTAGCCATCTTGCCTTCTTAAAATTTCGATGATTTTTGCCTTAAACTCATCAAATAGCGCGCAAATCTCAACTTCTACACTCGCCGCATCGCATTCGCTAAAATCCCGCTTTAGCTCGCTTTGAAAATCCTCTAGCCTGGATAGCAGAGTATTTTTTGAAAACGGTAGCGTCAAATCTCCGTCCTCGCCGATTAAAAATAGCGGTTTTGCCGAGCTTTGCGGCTCATCGCTTATCACAAAGTCGCAATCCTGCGCACTTGCGGCATGGTCTTTCAAAAACAACTCCAGCGTCCTTTGCAAAATTTCGCAGTCGCAATCGATAAAAGCTTTCATCAAAGCCCCTTTTTAAATTTTATCATCTTAAACTTCTCGCCAAACTCCGCGCGCAGGTGATTGAACTGCAAAAGTGCATTTAGGTAGCCCTTCTCGCCGCTTTTTTGCATAAAAAGCTCTAAAAGCTGGACCGCGCCGAAGTCTATCAAAGCTGCGATCTGTCTTTTAAAATCCGCCGTCACGGCGCCCGCGTCCTCAAACGCAGCACGCAAAATTTCAAAATTTACGTCGTAGGTAAGATCGCTCTTGCCGTAAAAATCGCTTAAACTTTGCACCTCAAAGAAGCTAAAAACCTCGTGATTTCGGTAAATCCGCAAGCTAAAATCGCCGCTAGCGCCCATCTGTCCGTAATCGAAGGCTATGAAATAAAACCGTTGCGCGCTGGCGCAAATTTCGCGGGCGAAGCGAAAATATCCGACCGGGATTTCGCCGCGCGATATGCCGAATCTGCGTGCGAGGGTTAAAATTTCGCGTTCTTTTATGGGAGCAAATTTTGCCGCGCCGCTTTCGATAAAAAGCATATTTTCGCCGTCCACCGCCTCGCATTTAAAGGCGTCGAAAAGCTCGTTTGCCACAAAGATCGCATCTTTAAATTTCGCCTCGTGCGCGCTTGTAAAGTGCTTTGGCACGATTTCGCCGCCAAAGCTCTCCGCAAAGCTCGCCCGCTGTAGCTCGCGCAGGCGCTCGTGCGGCTCGATAATCGCAAAGCTAAATTTATCAAGCGCCGCCGCGCCGCCCAGCGTAAAGATAGCTTGCGCTATGTCGCAAAGCAACCGCCCGTCGTGCGAGCCGATCTCTACGATAGCGATTTTAGCGCTATTTTGCGGTTTTTTTGCAAGCGCGACATCTAAATTTACCTTGCCAGGATTAGCCGCAAGATTTTGCCGCGATGCGTCCGAGCTTGCCGCCGCGTCTAAGCTTAACTCTTGCGCCGCGCAAAAATCCGCGCTTAGGCGTAAAATTTCGCGCGCGATGCAGATCCCAAAGAAGCTCCCTACGCCCACGGCAGTGTAAAAATCGCCACTCTTGCCGATTTTAGCGGCATTTGCGTAGTAGCTCTCGTTTAGCCAGCTCTCAAAAAAATCGCTAAATTTCACGCCCGCACTATCTCGTCCAGGCTCTTGCGTAGGCGCGCGAAGCCCTCTTTGATCTCCGGTTTTTTGATATTTAGCGCAGGCAAAAATCTAAGGGTGCGCTTGCCGGATTTTAGGATCAAAAGTCCGTTTTGCAGGGCTTTGTTAAAGATCTCGCTCAGATTTTTTTCATCGCGCAACACGAGGCCTTGCATCAGACCGAGCCCCACGCGCTTTTCGATCAGGCTAGGATAGTCTGCGGCGAGCCCGTCTAGTTTTTTGATAAATCTTTTTATAGTCTTATCAAGCTTGCCGCTCGCTTTTAAAAACTGAAGCTGCGAAAGCACCGCAAGCGCCGTAGAGGTCGCCAAAAAGTTACCGCCGAAGGTGCTGCCGTGCTCGCCCGGAGCGAAAATGTTTTGCTGCGCCACGCACGCGCCGATCGGCACGCCGCCCGCAAGACCTTTGGCAAAGGTGATGATGTCGGGGCGGATGCCGTAAATTTGCGACGTCGCAAACTCGCCCGTGCGATATACGCCGCACTGCACCTCGTCGGTGATCAAAAGCAGCTTTTTCTCTTTCAAAACAGCCGCCAGCTTTTGCACGCTAGCCTTATCCAGGGGTTTAATGCCACCCTCGCCCTGGACTAGCTCTATCATCACGGCGACGCTGTTTTCATCGATATGCGCGATGATCTCCTCGATATCGTCGAAAAATTTAAACCCGGGCATATAGGGCGCAAAAATTTCCGGATGAAATTTCTCCTGCCCGGTAGCTTGCAGCGTCGCTAGCGTGCGACCGTGGAAGGAATTTCGCAGAGTTAGAATTTCAAATTTTTTATTAGGGAAGTTTACGGTGCCGTATTTGCGCGCCATTTTGATCGCCGCTTCGTTCGCCTCCGCGCCGGAGTTGCAAAACACCGCGTAGCTGCGATACCCCAAAAGCTCGCTAATCTTTTGAGCCAGGGCTTCTTGAGGCAGAATTCTATAGATATTCGAGCCGTGGATGATCTGCGCAGCTTGCGTGCCGATCGCTTCCAGCACGATTTCATTTGCGTGCCCCAGGCAGTTTACGCCGATACCCGCGCCAAAATCCACGTAGTCCTTGCCCGCTTCGTCATAGACTATCGAGCCCTCGCCTCTTACCAGCGCCACGTTTACGCGCGCGAAATTATCCATCAAATAGTTCATTTTTTATACTCCACTTTAGGCAGATGCCAAGATTTGTAATAAGCCACCATGCGAAACGCAACCCCTAAAACTAGCAAAATAAGCACCGAAACTACGCCGCTAAGCCCCAATCCATCAAGCACAAAATATATCAAGCCCACGCCCATGCTTATCGTGCCATAAAGCCCCGTATGCAAAAACCACGGCACTTCGTTCAGCAGCACGTCGCGCAAGATGCCGCCGCCCACGCCGTTGCAAAACGCGATCAGCACCACGCCGAAAACGTTATGATTATAGCTTAGCGCAACCATCGCCCCTACGATCGAAAAGCTTACGACGTCGATCGCATCGGTTAGAATAAATAAAAATTTACCCTCCAAATCGCGGTTCTCGTAAAGTTTGGCAAAAATAGCTACGGCGCTTACCGCAAGCACGATGGTTACGGGCGCGTAGTGCGTGAATGAGTAGATCTCGCGACTTACCAAGGTGTCGCGCATGATCCCGCCGCCAAGCGCCGTCAAAAACGCCGCGATAAAGATCCCAAGCCAATCGCAGCCCTTCTTTACGCCGAATAAAAACCCGCTAAGCGCCGCCGAAGCGATGCCTACGCACTCCGTAAGCTCTAAAATACTCATATCACAAACCGCTAAAATCCTTTTAAAAACGCATTTTACAACAACTAAATATAAATTTGGGTAAAGCGCGACGAGCGGGAGAAATTTAGGCGCAACGGTATAAATTTAAAGCGGCGGATAAAATTTGAGCGCGGCGAATTAAAATTCTACGAGACAGAATTTCGCTAGGTAAAATTTTATGCGGCAGAATTCTACGTGGCTAAAATACGGCGCCGTCAGGGCGCAAATATAAAATTTAGACTTGAAATTTATAAACGGCTGCGGAGATAAAATTTCACAGAATTTTATCGCGGCTAAAACATACGGCGTTGCGGCCTAGCACAAATTTTAGTTTAAAATTTTCAGCACCTGCACGCTAGAAAGAATTTAACGCTACAAAATTGGCTCTATGCTTACGCTAACGGCGCATAAATTTTGATTTGAAATTGCGCCCTCGTTTTTGGCGTCGTGTTTTGCCGTTATAAAATTTCATGCGATTTTACGGAGAGCGAGCCCGCGCGGAATTCTACGTAAAATTTTAAAATTTAGCGGTCGAATTCTGCGTGGAATTTTACGCCGAGCTCCGCTAGATTAGCGCAGCCTCTCTTTTAAAATCTTCCAAGTCCCGGGCATTGCCAGTAGGCCATTATGCCGCGCGTCTGGTATTTCATAAAATAGATCGCCCGCCTTAAGAGACCCCGCAAGATCATACGAGTGATGCACGGGTATCAGCTCATCTGCGGCTCCGTGGATGAGCGTGATCTGAGTGCCGCGTGCTGCTTGCAAAAATTCCGCGGTCGGAATCTTGTAGCGGATCAAAAATTTCGGCACGAAGGGGGCTTTTTTATGCGCGAGCCGCTCGAAGCTAAAATATGGCGCGAGCAAAATCAGCCGCGCCGCATCCCGCTTCGCAGCCTGCTGTGCTGCGATGCCGCTTCCGATCGAGTAGCCGATCATCGTGAGCTTTCTTGGCGAATGCTGCGCTAAAACGTAGCGGCTCATCGCATCGGCGCTCGCAAAAAGCTGCTGCTGCGATGAAATTTTGCCGTCCGATTTGCCGTAGCCCGGGTAATCGAAAATATAAAAATCGTATCCCAAAGCCGCAAAATCCGCGCCGTATGCGCCCCAGCCGCTCACGTCGCCGAAGTTGCCGTGAAAGAACAAAATCGCGCCTTTAGGCTCTGCCGCGCTAAATTTCAGCCCGTTTACCAGCTCGCCCTCAAACGGGATATTGATCTCTTGAAATTTTATCGCAGCAGCGTTTGCGTTATTGCCCGCTGTGACGTCCTGAGCGGCGTTTTCGCCGACGCGCTTGGCGCTAGTTTGAGCGCTTTTGTTTTTGATCTCGCCCGCTACGGCGCCGTTTTCTTTTACGCCGCCAATCGTCGAAGCGTTTTCGTCCGCGACGCCGCTTGTCGCCGCACCATTTTTCGTAGTGGACGTTGGTACGTCTAAATGCACGCCGTTCTCGGGCGCATTCACAAGTCCTGCAAATTCGGAATTTTCAAAGCTAAATTTGAAGTTTTTATCTAACGGCTCGCCCAAAAATATCAGCCGCTCCTGAAAGATATAAAGTCCCGCCGCGATCGCCGCATAAAGGCACGCCGCGATAACGCACAGCCTAAGTAAAACCCTCATCGCCGTCCTTTAAATTTAAAACCGAGACGCAAAAACGCGCAAGACGCAAAACGCGCCTCGCCGCTAAGCTTTAAACTCGCTCAAAAACCACTGAAATGCTAGGATCAGCCCCGGCGCGCGTACGATCTTTTCATCGAACATAAACTCTCGCGCCTTGGCTGCGGGCAGGTAGAAAAGCTCGATCTTCTCGCCGTCCACGCCGCCGCCGCGACTGATCTTCATCGATTCGTCGATGCACGCGAAATATAAAATTTGACGGTTCGCCGCAAAGCCAAGGGCGCTGTAGTAGCTCGTGATAAATTTCAGATCCTTCACGGCATAGCCCGTCTCCTCGAGCACCTCTTCGATCGCCGTTTGCTCCTCGCTGATGCCCTTGTCTAAAATGCCAGCGCAAAGCTCATAGGTGTAGCCCTTCTCAGGCGAGTTGATTAAGCCCTCCTCTTGATAAAACCACACGCTGGGGCGAAACTGCTTGACGAGCAAAAGCGCGTCGCGCTGCGTATGGTAGAGCAAAATCGAGACGCTATCGTGCACCTTGACGCAGTCCCACGCGCGCGCTACGCCGTCCATTTCGAAATTTAGGCGAAAGGGTTTAACGAAATTTGAGCTTTTAAGCTCGGAAATTTTGAAATTTTTTATAGTAGTATCCATGTCGCAAGTCCTAAAAAGCTAAAAAATCCCACGATGTCCGTAACCGTGGTAAGCAGCACGGAGCTGCCGACGGCGGGATCGATATTTAATTTTTTAAGCGTGATCGGAATGACGGCGCCGAAAAGCCCCGCGAGCGTTAAATTTAGCACCATCGACATCGCAATCACCAACCCCAAAAGCTTAATGCCGAACCAAAAATACGCCACAAACCCCATCAGCGTGGCAAAAATGAGACCGTTTATAAAAGCGATTGTGATCTCGCGAAAGAGAACCTGCTTTTTGTCTTTAAACGCTATCTCGCCCAAGGCTAGGCGGCGCACGGTTACGGTAAGCGCCTGCGTGCCGGTGTTGCCGCCCATGGAAGCAACTATTGGCATAAGTACGGCGAGCGCGACCAACTTTTCGATAGTGGCGTCGAAAAGCCCGATGATCGTGGAGCTTACGATCGCCGTGCATAAATTTACTGCTAGCCACACAGCGCGCGCGCGTCCCGCCTTAAAGATCGTAGTCTCGTCGTCCTCCGCTTCGTCATCGACGCCCGCGAGGTTGTAAATTTGCTCGGTGGCGCGCTCTTGGATGAGATCGTGGATATCGTCGGCGGTGATACGCCCGATGAGTATGCCGTTAGCATCGACAACGGGGATGACGTTAAGGTCAAATTCTTCAAAATCCTTGATCACATCGTCGATCTTGTCGGTATCGGTAGCGAAGTGGATTTTGTTTTCGGCGCCGAATTTTTGTGAAATTTCTTCCAGCGTGAGCGAAAAATCATATAAAATCAGATCGGACGTCGAAAAGGTAGTAAGCAGATGTCCCTTTTTATCGAGCACGAAGAGCTGAAAGACGTTCTCGATCTCGTCCTTTTCGCGCATAACGCGCAGCATCTCGACCGCCTGCCCCAGGGTCTGATCCTGCCTCGCGCTAAAGACCTCGGTCTGCATATACGCGCCCGCCTCATCTTCGCTATATTTGGAGATAGTAAGAATATCGTGGCGATCGTCCTCGTCAAGCCCATAGAAAATCTGCTCGGCCTTGTCCTCGTCGATTTCGCCGATGTTTTGCAAAAGCTCCGCCTGATCGTCGCTTTCGAGCTCCTCAATCGCTTTTACGATCTTTTCGTGAGGCAGAGTTTCGATGACGTCTTCGAGCATATGCTCGGGCATCTCAAGCGCAGCATCGGCAAGATCCTCAGGATCTAGCTTTTTTAAGAATTCTACATATTTTTCTTCGTCGTGCTTCTTTAGAGTTTTTAAATGCTCCGTAAGATCGGCGGCACTCAGCTCATGCTCAAGCGTATCGCCTAGATGCGCATCAAGAAGCGCCTTAGCTTCCTCGACGTCGTCCAGCTGCTCTTTATTTTCCATTTTCAGCCTTAATTTATCGTGATAAGCGACTCGTAGTTTTCAAATTTAGCAGGGTTTTTCGAGCCGTCTTTAGCCGCAGCCATTCTGGCGTCCATATCTTTGACGAGAGCTTTAAATTTAAGCTCCTCAGCGCTTATGACGTTAGTTTTTTCAATCTTGACTACCTTAAGCGGATCTATAGCCTGCTTATTTTTATAAAGTCCGAAGTGCAGATGCGGTCCCGAACTAAGCCCGGTCGAGCCCACGTAGGCGATTAACTGACCTTGCTTGACACTAACGCCTGCTTTTGTGCCGCTAGCAAAGCCGCTAAGATGCGCATAAAGCGTGCTAATGCCGCCGCCATGGTTGATCTCTACGGTGTTGCCGTAGCCGTTTTTACGCCCTACAAAGCTAATCTTGCCCGCCCCTGCGGCATTTACCCTAGTGCCTTTGGGAGCTGCATAATCTACGCCTAAGTGCGCGCGATATCGCTTTAAAATCGGATGAAATCTTTTAGGAGTAAAATACGATGAAATTCTGGTATAAACAAGCGGTGTAATCAGCAGAAAAGATTCGACCTTTTTACCGCTTCGGTCGTAGTATTTATCATCGAAAAAATATAGCGATTTGGGCTTTTTATTTTCCTCGATCATTCCTGCGGTGATATTTACTCCGCCAAAAGGCTTGCCAAGGCGCGTCTTTTGCTCGTATAGGATCACGAGCCGATCGCCCTTTTGCAGCTTTTTAAAATTTACCTCGTTTTTAAAAACAAGCATAAACTCATTCGCTAAAGCCGCATTACCCGTAGCTTTGATGATGTCTTGATAGGGCGAGCTTTCGATCTGAATTCCTAAAGAGTAGCTGTTTTCCTCATAAACTATCGGAGTATAAACAAATCTAAAAGTGCCGAATTTATCGCGGTAAATGTGGATCTGAAGCTCCTCGCTGACGGGGATTAGCAGCTGGGAGACGCGACCTGCTGGATCACGTAAAATTTGACACTCCACGCCCGCTCGCACCTCAGCGGCAAGCTCCTGATCCTCTTTATCTAGGTCGTAATATACAGATGCGGGGATGCCCGCGGTTTCCATAAATTGCAGCAGACTCACGCCATCGGGCCAGGCAAACTTCTCTACGCTGGGGTTGTTCGCAAAAACTACGCCTATCCACAGAAAAAGCAATATAAAAATTCTAGTCATATAAAACCGCTTTGAAATATTATTTTAAGGCGGGATTGTAACGAAAAAACGCTTATATTTCGTAAATACCGTGGAATTTTATCGCTAATTTCAAAGTTTTATGTATAATTAGCCGAAATTTTATTCAGGAGCAGAATTTTGAAAAAAGCTTTACTTATTTTAGGTCTATTTTTAAGCGCGGCGATAGGGGCGGAATTTAACATGCCGCGATACGAAACCGCACTACTTAGTGTAAAGGATGGTTCGGGCGAGATTGCAGATAGCCCTACGATTGCCGTAGGCAGCAGCGGAGTGGTGATGCATAATTTCGGTAGCGGCGCGAGCTCCATCATCGCGCGCGCAGTCGTGACGCAAAAAAGCGCAGGCAAGGCAAAGGTGCGATTTGAGGTTTTTGATATGTTAGCTCAAGAGGCGCTACCGCTGCCTAAAATTTTACCCTCAAGCGGCGATAAAGTGATCTTAAATTTCCTCTATGACCGCGCCATAATCGTCGCGCCTAACGCTGAAATTTACGAGCAGGTTATCAAGGCTTTTCCGAATATAAATTTTATCCACCCAGATCTTGGCGGCGCCTATCTTAGCTACAACCACAAGCCAAATCCCAGCCGCGACGATTTTCGTAAAATTTGCGCGCAAAACAGCGCCGGACTGATTTTTATCGCGATGGATAAACAAGGCGTATTTGCCGACTGTGGTAGTTTCAAGCCTTTGCGCACATTTGCTAGCGGCGGCGTGGCTTATTATCAGCTGCCATTTTACTCGCGCATGGGCGAGATAAAGACCGTCATTTGGGACTTTACTAACGGCCCTATCAGCGATTACGACAAACACTACCGCTATTTGCTAGGCTTAGACGGCGATGAATAGCGCCACGCGAGCGTTTTTTACAAATCTATTAGGCGCGGATAATGCCTATTTTGACGAGGCTCATCGCACGGCATACTGCTACGACGCGACGAAAAGGCGCTGTCTGCCGGACGGCGTGCTTTTCCCGCGAAGTGAGGACGATGTCAGTCAAATTTTAAAATTCTGCAACGAAAATTTAATCCCCATAGTTCCAAGAGGCGCAGGTAGCGGTTTTACGGGTGGATCTTTAGCCGCAAACGGCGGAGTGATTTTAGCATTTGAAAAACATATGAATAAAATTCTAGAAATCGACATGCAAAATCTACTCGCCGTAGTCCAACCCGGCTGCATAAATATCGATCTGCAAAAAGCAGCCGCAGCGCGCGGGCTTTTTTATCCGCCCGATCCCGCAAGCCAGGATTATTCCACGCTAGGAGGCAATGTCGCCGAAAACTCCGGCGGTATGCGCGCCGCAAAATACGGCATCACCAAAGACTACGTAATGGCACTGCGTGCGGTACTGCCTAATGGAGAGGTGATCCGAGCGGGCAAACGCACTATCAAAGATGTCGCAGGCTTCAACGTGGCAGGAATTTTAATCGCAAGCGAAGGCGCACTTGCCGTCATCACCGAAATCACGCTCAAACTAATCCCGATGCCAAAGCTTAAAAAGACTGCGATGGGCGTCTTTCCTAGCGTAGATGCGGCAATGAATGCCGTGTATAAGACGATGGCTGCCGGTATCACGCCCGTGGCGATGGAATTTTTAGACGCGCTGTGCATAGCCGCGGTCGAGGAGAAATTTCACAAGGGCTTGCCGAAGGGTGCGGGCGCGATTTTGATCTGCGAAACAGACGGCAATTTAGAAGCAGTGCTTTTGGAGGAGCTCGCACTCATAAAAGAAATTTTCGTTCAAAACGGCGCGAGCGACTTTCGCATCGCAGAAAGCGAAGAAGAGCGTGCGGGCATTTGGTTTGCGAGACGCAACTGCTCGCAGGCGATCAATATCTACGGCACGCTTAAGCTAAATGAGGACATCACCGTCCCGCGCTCGCAGCTGCCCGAGCTACTGCGCCGTATCGCGCGCATCGGCGATAAATACGGCGTGCGCGTGCCCTGCTTCGGGCACACGGGCGATGGCAATGTCCACACCAACGTCATGGTCGCCGACAAAAAAGATGAAGCTCAGGTGCGACGCGGACATGACGCAATCACCGAAATTTTCAAAGCTGCAGTTGATCTTGGCGGTACGCTCAGCGGCGAGCACGGCATCGGGCTAAGCAAAGCAGAATTTATGCCGTTAGCCTTTAGTGCAGCGGAGATGGAGCTATTTCGCGCGATCAAAAGGGCTTTCGATCCAAAAGGTATCTTAAATCCCGGAAAAATGGGGCTTTAAATTAGGATCGTCATCCAACTTCTACGGTGATTTGAAATCGATTTATCCCACTTATCTCATCTAAAATTTTACTTTCTTACAATATGCCTGCTTAAAATTTATCTTGCTTACAATTTAGCTTATTTACAGGCTAATTCGAGTTAGTTTTAAGCTTAATCTACCCATTTACAGATCGATTTTGCTTGCTTTGCAATGAATAATTTTACTTGTTTATTGATAGATTTTATCCACTTGATAATTGATTTTACTTACTTCGCAGATTGATTACCTCGTGCGATCTTCTTCGGATATTTTTGCCATATCAGCTGTGATTACATAGCTACTCGCTAGTTTGCACATTTTTTTCTCTTTCAGGGATGCACTAAGATTATGATGAAATCCCTATATCACGATGGATAAGTCTATGATAAGTTAAAATTCTGTCAATAAAGTCCACAGCATAGATTAAATTCCAAACTTATAAGATACTGAAATTTTAAAATCGCTATCTATCGATATTATCGCAATATGTGGAATTTCAGCAATAAAATTTAAAGACGAAATTCCGCGAAATTTCATAAAATTCATAAAGCTCCGCAAAATTTCTACGCTAATTTCGATCTCACCGTATTATCATCTAGCTAGCCCTGCCATCTATTTAGTAGCATTAGCCTCGCTTGCATTTATTTTATTCATCGCAGCTACTACGTTGCAGCTAAACTCAGCTCCCAGCTTGCAGGCTTTGTCGTAGTAGATCATCGCCTTATCCAGATCCGGCTCGCCAAATTCCTTCTTTGAATACGCTAGCCCAACCCTTTGGCATCCCTCCGCCAAAGCAGCATCGCAAGATTTGAGGAAAAACTTAAGAGCGCCCTGATAGTCTTTTTCTTCGTAGCTAGCGACCGCAGCGTTTAAGCAGCCCTCGCCTAGTCCTAAATCGCATGATTTGGCAAAAAATGCGAACGTATTTTTCTTATCGGCATTTTTATAAGAGATTATCGCGGCGTTGTAGCAAGCTTTGGCAGCTCCCAGCTCGCACGCTTTGGAATAAAACCGCGCGGACTTGCCCTTATCTTTTGTAGTTTTATATAAATTTTGCTCGTCATAATATAAATCCCCCGCGATAGCACAGCTATTTTCTAGCCCCGCTTCACAAGCTTTTTCAAACGGCTTTTTTGCCGCCTCATAATCGCGCTCCTCAAGCAAATACGCTCCGTAGTCTTCGCACGAATTAGCCCTACCGATGCCGCATCCGACAAACGAGATCGCCTGCGGGAAAAATATCTGCGCGAGCAAGTAGGCTGCTACGATTAGTGCGGTAATCGACGCTAAGATTTTCATTTTTGCTCCTTTTAAATTTTGATAATTCAGCCGTGTAAAACCAAATCTATGAGCTCTTTGTAGGCGAAATTTCGCCAAGCTTTGACGGACGATGAAATTTTACCGACTTTTGACGCACATAAATTCTCTTCGTTTTAAGGGGCGAGATAATATCCACGAGCATTCAGAAAGCGATAAAGCGGACGAGCGGCAACCCTCTTGCGCCGCCGCGCGCAAATTGCGTTGCTGCGTACGAACCTAGCTCTTGCTAGACAAAAACCTTTGCAAAATTATCGTCGCGGCGATACTATCAAAGCGCGGATCCTTGCCGCCCCCTTTAGCGCCTTTGCTCGCAAACTCCGCCGCTTCGGCGCTCGAAAAGCTCTCGT
>ERZ773035.2003-NODE-2003-length-13809-cov-2.705468_pt1 | contig 13809 bp, 13 predicted proteins | sample MGYA00511487_ERZ773035 | MGnify/ENA primary metagenome ERZ773035 (study PRJEB29015, sample SAMEA2737985) | human oral metagenome | biome: human oral; feature: human-associated habitat; material: dental | place: China | collected 2024 ...
ACGGTTCGGGTTAAGGGTAAATCTGATTGCAGGACTGGTTAATGCGATGGGATGAGTATTTTCGCAAGAGGTCTTTTTTAATCAATAAAAAATCTTAAGATACTTCGTCAATGCTTCCTCTTTGACGGCGTAATACTGCAGGAATTTCCAAATCATCCAACACTCTCTGATCAGAAAAATCGGGAGCCGCCAAATTCATATTTCTAACATCTCGACCAGAGGTAATTACACCAGCGATATTAGAAAAATCACCCTCTTCCGACATTTTCGCACTTACTGCACCATACCCATCTCCGGACACATGACCACGGACACGACCTGATTGAATTTCTCTACCACTATACGATGTCGTTGCAGATGCGGCATAGTGATTATTCTCCTTCAATCCTGTTGCAATAATGGTTATACGGATCGCATCCTCAGGCATATTTTCATCCTCTGCCGTACCATATTTCCGCTCAGAATCAGGATGCGCATAATCATCTATAACCCGCATAATCTCGCGATACTCAGACATCTTCAAGCAACCCGGAGCAGTAGTAATATTGACCAAAACACCGCGTGCGCCATCCAGACTTACATTATCAAGCAGCGGACTGGAAATAGCTTCCTCTGTAGCCAAACGTGCACGATCCACCCCTTGCGATGAACCCGAACCCATCATAGCCATACCGGTAATACTCATAACGTTTTTAACGTCAGCAAAATCCAAGTTGATAAAGCCAGGGCGAGTTACCACTTCAGAAATACCTGCTACAGCAGCATGCAATACATTATCAGCTGCGCGAAACGCCTCACGTACCGTAACATCCTCACCCAAAGCCGTCATAAGTCTATCATTGGGAATCACAATTAAAGAATCCACCTGACTCTTCAAATGTTCAATTCCTTGCTGAGCGATATGGATACGCTTACCTTCATGCTCAAACGGACGTGTAACGACTGCCACAGTCAAAATACCCATCTCTTTGGCAATTTCAGCAACAACCGGAGCAGCACCTGTACCGGTACCGCCTCCCATGCCTGTTGTAATAAACAACATATTGGCACCGCGAACCGCTTCGGTAATAGCCTCTCTCTCCTCCAAGGCAGCTTCTCGCCCGACTTCCGGATTGGCTCCCGCTCCTAATCCTTTGGTCAGATTGGTACCCAACTGTATGCGCTTGGGCGCATCATTCTTTCCCAAAGCCTGCGCATCAGTATTCGCACTGATAAACTCTACACCTTGGATAGTGTTTTTAATCATATTGTTGATGGCATTACATCCACCACCGCCAATACCGATCACCTTAATTACTGCAGGGCTTGCAGCTGAATCTACTATGTCGTAAACCAAATCCATTAAAACTACTCCTTCGTGCCCTGCATGGGACAATACAACTTTGACAAAATATAGCGAATTATATAAGAAGCTACCAAATCTTAGCAAAAACCTTCAATAACTTTTACTCACATTCTTATGGCACTTAAAAACTATTTACCAACTATTTACCAACCAGTCTTTAAGCTTTCCCCAAAAACCGTCTTTATGTTCATGATATACAGATCCGGTTTCGGCAATTTGATTGCCTTCAGCATCACTACGGGCGGCAGCATATAGCAGACCTATTACTGTGGCATTTCGAGGATTACGAACCCTTTCCGACACTCCCGGCATTTCCGGCGGAACGCCGATTCTGGCAGGCAGCCCGAAAACATCTTCAGCCAAATCAACGATACCGTTCAGCATAGACGCACCGCCCGTCAATACGATTCCTGATGTCAGCATATCTTCGGAGAAACCGCTTCTGTGTAATTCAGCAAGGGCATACTCTAAAATTTCTTCCACGCGCGGACCAATTACGCTGGCCAGCACTTTGCGTGAAATTTGTCTCGGTTGACGCTCCCCTACGCTTGGCACTTCAACCATCTCGTCCATATCTTCATCCGGCAGATCAGGATGAGCCGCACCGTGATGGATTTTAATATATTCGGCCGCTGCATAAGGCGTACGCAAAGCCTGAGCCAAGTCGCTGGTAATCAAATCGCCGGCAACGGGTATCACTGCGGTATGACGGATGGCACCATTGGTATAAACCGCGATATCGGTCGTACCACCTCCGATGTCAATGACACAGACACCCAAATCCTTTTCATCATCGGTTAATACAGCCTGCCCGCTGGCCAAAGGCTGCAACATAATTTGATCCATCTGCAAACCGCAGCGGGTAATACATTTTTGAATATTCTGCAATGCGGTAACCGCGCCGGTAATAATGTGGACACGGGTATCCAACCGCACACCGCTCATCCCGATCGGCTCGCGCACGCCGGGTTGGTTATCGATAATATATTCCTGAACCACAGTGTGCAGAATGCTGTGATCCGGCGGGATATTGACCGCTTTCGCCGTTTCGATGGCGCGGTCGATATCCGCCTGACTGACTTCGCCGTCTTTAATTTTAACCACACCCTGGGAATTAAGGCTTCGGATATGGTTGCCAGCAATTCCTGTAGTCACACTGCCAACCTTGCAATCTGCCATCAATTCGGCCTCGCTAACCGCGTGCTTGATGGCCTGTGCGGTTGCATCGATATTCGTTACCATACCCGCCTTCAAACCGCGTGAAGATGCCTGCCCGATACCGACGATATGGATTTGATTGTCTTCCTGCACTTCGCCGATTAGGGCGATCACTTTGGAGGTGCCGATATCCAAGGCACTGATATAGTGTTTACCTTTAACCATAATCTTCCAGTCTTTTTAAATTTTTCAATTTTTTTCAGACGGCCTCTCCAAGCCGCCCTGATTATCTGTTTGTTGTTCTTTCAAGCGGACGGCAAAACCGTCCTTATAGCGCATATCGACATAATGAAGACCATCTGCCTGAGGTTTAAGCAATGTCGGCCAAACGCGGACAAAACGCTTCAGCCGTTCGACAACCTTGTCGCGCCCCAATTTTACCGTAATGCCGTTGGATAACACGATTTCCCATGCCGAACGGGGCGTGTAGGCCAAAGTGGCGACGGACAGCTTTTCTTTTGCCAGTTCACGTTTGAACATGGAGAAATGCTCCACCATAACCTTTCCCGCACCATCCTGCCCTTTGAATTGCGGCAAAACCACTTCCTCATCCAACCGGCCTGCAAAAACATTGCCTTCGCTGTCTACCAAACCGCCATCTTCCCAATGCGCCACAGGCATACGCTCACTCAATTTGATTTCCACCGTATCAGGCAGACGGCGGCGGACTTCGGCTTTGGCTATCCACGGCATTGCGGCAAACGCAGCCTGAGCACCGTTTAAATCGGCTTTAAAGACATTACCCCGTATATAGCGCGCGGCAATGTTCTGCAATTCTTCCCCATCGGTATATTGCAAATCTCCGTTGATATTAACCTGCTTAACAGGAAAATATGACGAATGATACAGCCATACGCCTGCCGAACCAAGCAGCATGACGAACACCACTACATAAAGCCACCTGCTGGCACGGCGCATGGCTTGGGCATTATTCCACATAAGCCGTTTTCAGAATCTCGACGCACAACTGTGCGAAATCCAAACCTTGCTGCGCTGCAGCTTTGGGCACTAGGCTGTGGGAGGTCATGCCCGGCAGCGTATTGGCTTCCAATAAATACAAACGGCCCGACTCGTCTTTCAGAAAATCAATCCGCCCCCAACCCCTGCCGCCGATGGCATGGAATGCGCGGACGGTCAAATCGCGCATCAGGCGTTCGTCTTCCTTGCTCAAATCAGACGGGCAGAGATAAACCGTATCGTCGCGGTTGTATTTAGCCTCGTAGTCGTAAAACTCGGTAGCTGGAATAATATGAATGCTCGGCAGGCCTTTGCCGTTCAATACCGGGCAAGAATACTCGCCGCCGCCGATAAAGCGTTCGGCAATGATTTCGCCCTGCAAGTGTTTCAATTCTTCGTAAACACTTTTCAGACGGCCTTTTTCTTTTACTTTTACCACGCCGACGCTGCTGCCTTCCGAGGCAGGTTTCACAAACATCGGCAAGCCCAATTTCTCTTCAACAGCATCAAAGTCGCTGTCATCATGCAATACGGCAAATTCAGGAACAGGCAAACCCAAGGCCTGCCAAATCAGTTTGCAGCGGTATTTGTCCATACCCAGCGCAGAAGCGGACACGCCGCTGCCAGTGTAAGGAATACCCATCAGTTCCAACGCGCCTTGAATCGCGCCATCTTCGCCGAAAGTGCCGTGCAAGATATTAAAGGCCGTCTGAAAACCTTGTGTTTTCAACTCAGACAACGGGGTTTCTTTGGGGTCAAACGCATGGGCATCGACGCCTTTGCTTTTCAAGGCAGCCAAAATAGCGGCGCCGCTGTCCAGAGAAACTTCACGCTCGCTGGAGAAGCCGCCCATCAATACGGCCACTTTGCCAAAATTCTGCATAATTTCTACTTTCTTAAATACCGATACAGGCCGTCTGAAATATTGTTCAGACGACCTATTTGTCCTCAAAGGCAAATATGCCTGTTTATTATGATTGTTTCGACAATTCCACCAATGCAGACGGAACGCGGTTGATACTGCCGGCACCCATATTCAACACAACATCGCCGTCCTGCAAAACATTCAGCAGCATTTGCGGCAGGTCGGCAACGTTTTCGCAGTAAATAGGCTCAAGTTTGCCCAATACGCGGATGGCGCGCGCCAAGGCACGGGAATCGGCTGCGGCAATCGGCTCTTCGCCTGCAGCATAAACTTCGGTCAACACCAGCGCGTCAACGGTATTGAGGACTTTAGTGAAGTCTTCAAACAAATCGCGTGTGCGAGTATAGCGGTGCGGCTGGAAGGCAAGCACCAAACGTTTTTCCGGATACGCGCCGCGTGCGGCGGAGAGGGTCGCCGCCATTTCGACAGGATGGTGTCCATAATCGTCCACCAAAAGCGCGGTTCCGCCGTTGGGCAACTTGATTTCGCCGTATTTTTGGAAACGGCGTCCGACGCCTTCGAAACCAAGCAAGCCGCGCTGAATCGCTTCGACGGATGCGCCGACTTCCAGAGCCACGCCGATGGCTGCCAAGGCATTGAGGACGTTGTGTCTGCCAGGCATGTTCAACACGACTTCAAACGGCTCTTGCTCATGTCCTTTCATTTGAACATGAACGGTAAATTTCATTTGCGCGCCGATGTTTTCAATATCGGTCGCGTAAATATCGGCAGTATCGTCCAAGCCGTAAGTGGCGTAAGGTTTGCTCACTTTGGGCAAAATCGCGCGGACGTGTTCGCTGTCGATACACAAAAACGCTTTGCCGTAGAACGGCATACGGTGGATAAAATCAACAAACGCCTGGTGCAGTTTTTCGACGCTGTGTCCGTAGGTGTCCATGTGGTCTTCGTCGATATTGGTGACGACGGACATAATTGGGGTCAGATGCAGGAAGGACGCATCGGACTCGTCGGCTTCGGCGACGATGTATTCGCCTTTGCCCAAGCGGGCATTGGTACCTGCTGCATTGAGTTTGCCGCCGATAACGAAAGTGGGGTCGAGACCTGCCGCGCCGAGGATGGACGCAGTCAGGCTAGTGGTCGTGGTTTTGCCGTGCGTACCGGCAATGGCAATGCCGTCACGGAAGCGCATCAACTCCGCCAGCATCAGGGCGCGCGGAATGACAGGGATTTGCTGCTCCAGCGCAGCGACGACTTCGGGATTGTCTTTTTTGACGGCGGTAGAGGTAACGACGACATCCGCGCCGTTGACGTGTTCGGCGGTATGGCCGGGATAAACTTGAATACCCAAGCTGCTCAAATGCTCGGTAACCGCATTTCGTGCCTGATCCGAACCGGAAACTTTAAAGCCCAAATTGTGTAAAACTTCGGCAATACCGCTCATGCCGACGCCGCCGATTCCGACAAAATGGATGTTGGTAACTCGATTTTTCATCATAACGTTGCGTTCCGGTTGGTTTTTAGTGCGTAAAGGCGTTATTTTAAAGGGCTATCCGCTTCTGCGCCATAGTTTTCTTGTAAATTAAAGATGTTTCGGCATACAGGATTTCACATTGGTGGCAATATGGGTGAAAAAGAGGTTTCGTTCCGCGGCAAATTACCCATTTTTAAACTCAACTTCATCTACCAAAACACCAGCAAAAACAAAACATAAGGTCGTCTGAAAACCTTTTTCAGACGACCTCGCGCTTATCAATTTGACGGCACCTGTATCCTCATCAAGCGCATATCCAGTTTGCGCCGTCCCCATGCGGTCGCATACACAAGGCGCAAGAGCCACGGATAACGTGGTTTGCAGACGCTGCTCAAGCCCGCTTCTTCGATGATTTCCACACCCGGCATCAGGCGTCGGATGTCGTCCGTGCCGCTTATCGCCCAACGGAACTCGGGCGGTTTGTCCATTTTGCCGAGCGCGTCGTGGCGTTTGCTTTGTCCGGCAAGAGCTTTGGGGATGGTGTCAAAGGCAAGCTGGGCGTACGGCAGGCGGCGGGCAACCTGTTTGAAAAAGTCCTGCACCTGCGCTTCTTCAAAATACATCAACACGCCTTCGATCACGAGCAACACGGGTTTACCATGCGCGGCGACAGTGTTCATCCACGTTTCGTCGAACATGGACGCGCCCAGATAATGATTGTCCGACTCGGGCAGCAGCATACGCCGCACTTCAATCACTTCCGGCAAATCCAAATCATACCAAGTGGTAATGCGCGGCCTGCCCAAACGTTCGTAACGCGCATCCAGCCCCGCGCCGATTTGCACGACGACGGCATCGGGATGTTCGGCGATAAAGTGCCGGGTCATATCGTCCAACAGCTTCGCCCGCCCGCAACAGCCGACCTGCGATGCTTTGACTTTGGCAAACTTGCTGAAGTCGTAGTCAATCTTGTCCAACATCCGCACGGCTTTGTCATCGCGCAAAAGCGGCTGCGCCCTACCCTGCTCTACGGCCTTTGCCCACAGGGGAATCAGCATGGTACTGGACAGGACAGAAACGGTTTCGGGAGAGATTTTTTCGGACATGGCAGCCTCCAATGAGAGAAATTCCTATTTACATCATACTCCCGCACAATACGGCTGCCAAGTTGCAAAAAGATCGTCTGAAACCCGTTTCTTGGTTTTCAGACTACCTCTGTTTCGTTCATCACATTATGTCATCATGCCGTACACGCGATAGCGGCTTCCGCCACATCGTCCGCACTGTGCGGCAACGCCAACGTACGGGCATTTTTCGCCCATTTCAGGCATTTTTCACGGTTTAATCCGCCGAGGATTTCGGCCAGTTTTTCTGCCGTCAGTTGAGTTTGCGGCAGCAGCAAACCAGCTTCGGCCTGCACCATAAAGCGCGCATTAGCTGTTTGATGGTCGTCTACCGCGTGCGGATACGGCACCAGCAATGCACCCAAACCTGCAACCGTCAGCTCGGCAATCGTCAGCGCGCCGGCACGGCAAATCACCAAATCGGCATCGCGGTAGGCGGACACCATGTCGGTAATAAATTCCACGCACTCAGCTTGCACACCCAACGCATCGTAATCCGCCTGCAGGTTGCCCAATTTATTGCGGCCGGACTGATGATACATTTGCGGACGGGCAGCCTCAGGCAACAATGCCAAAGCCTGCGGAACGGTTTTGTTCAACACATCTGCCCCTAAACTGCCACCCACCACCAAAACTTTCAGACGGCCTTGACGGTTTTCAAAGCGTTCTTCAGGAACAGGCAATGCCGCAATATCGGCACGAACAGGGTTACCCACCAATCCGCCTTCATGTTGAAAGGCTTTCGGGAAAGCATACAGAACACGTTTTGCCCAACGCGACAGTTGGCGGTTGGACAAACCGGCTACGGCGTTTTGCTCGTGAATCACAATCGGCACACCGGAAATTTTTGCCGCCAAGCCGCCGGGGAAAGTAACGAAACCGCCAAAACCGATCACACACTCGACACGGTGTTTCTTAATAATCTGCTGCGCGGCTCGGACAGTTTTATACAGCGTAACCGGCAACATCAGTTTGCGCTTAATGCCGTTGCCGCGTATGCCTTTAATGGCCAGCGTTTCCAAGCGTATGCCGTATTGCGGCACGATACGCTCTTCCATCGAATCCTGACTGCCCAGCCAAATCACATGATGGCCGCGCTTTTGCAGCGACTCGGCAACCGCCAATGCAGGGAAAATATGACCGCCCGTACCGCCGGCCATCAGCATAAAAGTTTTACCGCTCATGGTTTTACTCCACCGAATAACCGCGCATTTTTTGGCGGTTTTCATAATCAATGCGCAATAACAAAGTAACGCACACCAGCATGATAAAGACAGCCGAACCGCCGTAAGACATAAACGGCAAAGTCAGGCCTTTAGTGGGCAGGATACCGATGTTTACACCGATATTGAAGAAACTTTGAATACCAATCCAAATGCCGATGCCGTTGGCGATGTACGCGCTGAACATCAAGCCCGAATCACGTGCCTGTTTGCCGATGGAAAACGCGCGCCACACCAGCCAGCCGTAGCAGAACACCAAAACCAGCATCCCGACAAAGCCGAATTCCTCGCCGATGACGGCAAAAATAAAGTCCGTATGCGCTTCAGGCAGGTAGAAACGTTTTTCCAAACTTGCTCCCAAGCCCTCGCCAAACCAGCCGCCGCGCGCAATCGCCATCAAAGAATGTGTCAGCTGATAGCCTTTACCCAACGGATCGCTCCAAGGGTCCAAAAACGCCGCCACACGTGCCATACGGTAAGGCGCGGCCAAAATCAGCAAGCCCATACCGCTCACAACGGTCGCCACCAATACGGCAAAATATTTCCATGGAAAGCCTGCCAAAAACAGCATACCCATGGTGATCACGACAATCACGACAAACGAGCCAAAGTCCGGCTGACCCATAATCAAAACCAAACCGACCGCCACCAACATAATCGGCAGAATCAAGGTCTTAAACTTGCGGAAACGTTCCTTTACCCTTACCCGAGCGTCACTTTTAAAGGGGCTGCACACCAAATCGCCAATACCGGTAAACAAAGACGACCAACCCAAAGAATCCAAATCGCGCAACATTTCTTCACGGCGCGTAAACAAGCTGGACAAATACAAGACCGTCGCCAATTTGAAAAATTCAGTCGGTTGCAAATTGAGCGGTCCGATATGAATCCAGCGCGTCGCGCCGTTAATTTCGCGGCCTACAAACAACACCAGCAACAACAGCAAACCCGAGACAGCAAAATAAAACGGAATAATCCGCCGCCAGAAGCTCATCTTCAGCAAAAAAAGCGGCAAGCATATGGCCACCGTAAACAGGATAAACATTGCCTGCTTAGACACAAAAGAAAACTGGCTGCCCCCTTCCGATGCCGCATACGCAATAGAAGCCGAATAAATCATAATCAGGCTGAAGACCGTCATTAAGACGACCATCCACAAGAGAGAAACATCAAACTTCCGACCATCGCGCGCAATCGGCCGGTCAAGCATTTTGGAAAGACTAATCATGAAAACATCCGTAACGGCTTGAATAAAATATTCAGACGGCCTGCAAATGGGCAAGAGGCCGTCTGAAAAAATGAATTAACGTTATTTTAAAGGTTTATTTCCGAACCAACAATTCAGATTCTTTAAAGATGTCAGATTCCGACATTCTTTGTGCCCTCCCCTACCCATCACAAACACAAAATAAGGTCGTCTGAAAACGCTTTTATGTTTTCAGACGACCTTATATCAATCTTTTCCTCGGGCAAACAGACCGCTTTTTATCCAATGCAAGCCCTACGCCAACTGCGGTATTTCCGCCCACGGCTGTATCTGTTCCAACTGCGCGGCGAGGCTAAGAAGCGTGTCTTCGCGCCCGTGTGCGGCGGCGAACTGGGTACCGACGGGCAGCCCGTTATACCGGTAAAGCGGCACACTCATGGCGGGGTTGCCGCTCATGTTCAGCGGCGACGTATAACCGACGTATTGCAGCGTCGTGGCGGCTTCTTTTTCTAAAAACGGGTTGTTTTTCAACAGAAAACCCAAGCGCAGCGTGCCAAACAGCAGGCGCATGGCTTTTTGTGCGGCGGGCGGCGGCATCATCTCGCCGATTTTCGGCGTGGTGCGCGGGCAGACGGGCGTCATCAACACGTCGTAGCGCGTGAAAAATGCTTTGGCGGCACGTTCCTGCGCCAGCATCACATCGCGCGCCCAAGCCATTTCGCCCGCGCTGATTTGCCGCCCCTGCACAATCATTGCCCACGTTGTCGGCTCAAGCAGGTGGTGCGGCAGTTTTTGTCCGGTTTCGTATTGATATTGGTAGAACAGTTTTGCCGTTTCACCCATGACGATGACGCGGGCGGCGCGGTTGAGCTGTTCGGGCGGTGCGAAATCGGGCGTGGCTTCTTCCAATTCGTGTCCCGCATCTTGCATCAGTTTCAAACTATGGGCGAACGCGGCTTCCGTGCCTTCGTCGTTGCCGCCGCCAAACCATGTCTGCTTCCAAAAAGCGATTTTCAGACGACCTGTTTCTTGTTTCATGCTGCCTGCAAAACCGTTTTCGGGCGGCGGCGGGCAGGCATACAGGGAGCGCTCTTGGGTTTGGGCGGCGATGTCCAGCAAAACCGCGCTGTCGCGCACGCTGCGGGTCAACACATGGTCGCATACCAAACCTTGCCACGCCTCCGATGCGTTCGGCGCGTAACTGCTGCGGCCGCGCGTGGGTTTCAGCCCGAACACGCCGCAGTTGTGCGCGGGTAAGCGGATGGAACCGCCACCGTCGCTGCCGTGTGCTGCGGGTACGACGCCCGAAGCCACTGCCGCCGCCGCACCGCCGCTGCTGCCGCCCGCGGTGTAATCCAAATGCCACGGATTGCGCGTGATGCCGTAGATTTCGGTTTCGGTAACGGCATATGCGCCCCATTCGGGCGTGGTGGTTTTGCCGAACACGCGCAGCCCCGCATCAAGATAGGCTTGGGTCAAATCGCTGTTTTGCTTGGCAATATAATGCTGCATCATGCGCGAACCCGACCATGTCGGCGCACCTTCCCAATCCGCCAGCAGGTCTTTGAGTAAAAACGGCACGCCCGCCAGCGGCATATCGGCATTTTCAGACGACCCCTGCCACGCCGCCGCACGTTCGCGCAAATCGTGCGCCAACAGATTGAGCTTGGGATTGACTTCGTCCAAGCGGTTTAAAGCAGCCTGCAACACTTCATCGGCGGACACTTCTTTTTTGCGGATCAGCTCTGCCAAACCGACGGCATCGTAACGGATGTAGTCTTGAAAATTCATGGGTTTTCCTTTCGGATTGATAAACACACGTTTTTTCGGTCAGGCATGGCTGCCCGCCGCCTCGCCGTTTGCCCGCATAGGCAAATTTTAAGAAACAGTCACACCGGATAAAGGAAAGAAACAAGTTTGCCGTTGCAGCAAAAAGGTCGTCTGAAACCGCCTTGACGTTTTCAGACGACCTTTGAGGCGATGGCGCACAAGGTTTACGGCAGAATCTCAATTTCCGCATTGTGTTTCACGCTGCGGTAGAGTTCATCGATTTCCTCGTCCGTTACCGCGATGCAGCCGTCGGTCCAGTCTCTTTGCAGGTGTTTTTTGCCGATGGAACCCCAGCCGTTTTTGATGCCGTGGATTTTAATCAGCCCGCCCGGGCTTTTGCCTTGTGCCGCCGCGTAGGCTTTGTCGGCTTCGTTGGGATAGGAAACGCCGAGGTTTTTATGGTATGCGCTGTTGGGATTGCGATCGTTGATGCGGTATTTCCCTTCGGGCGTTTTGCCGTCGCCTTCAAAGTGTTTATGCCCGACGGGCTGCTTGCCCAGCGCAATGGGATAGGTTTTCAGCAACTTGCCTTACGAGTACGCCGACATGGTGCGCTTGCTTTTATGCACGACCAATCTGTCGATAACGGCATTTTCGGGCAGCGGCGTTTCGCTTGGCTCGGCAACGGACGACTCGCCTGATGTCGCAACGGTCTGCTCGGAACGGATGGGCGTGGGATACCAAACCACTCCGGCAGCGACCGCCAAAAGCAAAACCGCCGCCAAACTGATTTTCAACCCTCTTTTCATGTTTCAGACGACCTCACAAAGCCTTAAACGCCTCGATAAACACTTCCGAACGGTGCGCATAGCCTTTAAACATATCAAAGCTCGCGCAGGCGGGGCTGAGCAACACAATATCGCCCGCTTCGGCTTGGGCGTATGCCGTCTGAACGGCTTCTTCCAAAGTGGCGCAGTCGGTCATATTCAGACCGCAGCCGTCCAAATCGCGGCGGATTTGCGGCGCATCGACGCCGATCAGGAACACGCCTTTTGCCTTGCCGGCAAGCGCGTCGCGCAGGGGCGTGAAGTCCTGCCCTTTGCCCATGCCGCCCAAAATCACGAAGAGCGGATTTTGCAAACCGGCAATCGCGGCGGCGGTCGCACCGACGTTCGTGCCTTTGCTGTCGTCGATGAATACCACGCCGTTTTTCTCGCCGATTTTTTCCACGCGGTGCGGCAGGCCTTGGAAGGTTTTGACGTGTTCGAGCAATGCTTCGCGCGGCAAACCGACGGCTTCGCACAAGGCAACGGCAGCCATGACGTTGGCGGCATTGTGCAGGCCTTGCAGCGGGATGTCTTGCGTGGCAATCAAATCTTCATTGCCTTGTTTCAGACGACCCGTTTCGCGTTCCAACCAAAAATCGGCTTCGTGTTCCAACGAAAACCATTTCACCTCGCGCCCGGCGCGTTTCATGGCGCGGCAGAACACGTCGTCTGAATTTAAAACCTGCACGCCACCGCCACGGAAAATCTTGGCTTTGGTATGCGCATAGTCGAGCAAGTCGTCGTAGCGGTCGAGATGGTCTTCGGAAATGTTCAGCACCGTCGCCGCAGTCGGGCGCAGGCTTTCGGTGTTTTCCAGTTGGAAGCTGGAAAGCTCCAACACCCACACGTCTGCCTTTTTACCTTCACGCTGCAATTCCGCCTCCAAAACCGGCGTGCCGATATTGCCCGCGATAACGGTATCCAGCCCGCACTTGATGCAGAGATAGCCCACCAGGCTCGTTACCGTGGTTTTGCCGTTGCTGCCGGTAATCGCAATCACCTTGTCGCCGCGGCGGTTCACAATGTCCGCCAGCAATTCGATGTCGCCCAACACGCGTCCGCCGTTTTGCTTGAACGCCTCGATATCCGGCTGACGCTCGCTGATGCCGGGGCTGAGCGCCAGAATATCGAAACCGTTGTCCAGCGCATCTTTCAGACGACCCGTGTAAAACACCAGCCCGTCAAACATCTTACCGATTTGCGACACGCGCTCCGGCTTCAGCTCCGCATCATAAGCGGCAACCTCCGCGCCGTTTTTGCGCAGATAGGCAATCATGGAAATACCCGTACCGCCGAGTCCGGCAACGAGGATTTTTTTGTTTTCAAGCGTCATTTTGGTTTTGTCCTAAAACAAATCATATTGAGCAGGAAGATGTCCGCTCCTGCTCAAGCCGCTTTCAGACGGCATCGCGAGCTGTTCAATAACCCGCCTTCAGGCGTTGGTAATTGTCACAGCCGTCTTGGTCTCCGTTTTGACAAGCCTTACCGTACCATTCTTGTGCAAGGGCGAGGTCTTGGCGCACGCCGCGTCCGGTTTCATACATCACGCCCAAATTGTATTGGGCTTGGGCGAACCCCTGTGCTGCCGCCTGCCGATACCATCTGACCGCTTCGACATTGTCTTGGCGCACGCCTCGTCCTTTGGCATACATCACGCCCAAATTGTATTGGGCTTGGACTAAACCCTGCGCTGCCGCCTGCCGATACCATTTGATCGCTTCGGCATTGTCTTGGCGCACTCCACGTCCTTTGGCATACATCACGCCCAAATTGTATTGGGC